>Ga0182010_10000297_pt1 | contig 28550 bp, 29 predicted proteins | sample 611E1MmetaG_FD_120488 | JGI IMG/M metagenome (GOLD analysis project Ga0182010, IMG submission 120488) | Permafrost microbial communities from Stordalen Mire, Sweden - 611E1M metaG | ecosystem: Environmental > Terrestrial > Soil > Wetlands > Permafrost | place: Sweden: Stordalen | collected... | reverse complement strand
GGGAAGTGGGAGGCCATGCACGGCGATATGTCCGGCTTCTACGAAGTCCGCGTCGACGGACCCAAGCGCCGCCACTATCGCTTGTTCTGCATCCTTGAACGTGACGGCGCGGCCGTTGGACTTGGCGGCCCCAGCATCGTATTGCTCACTGGCAAGCAGAAGCCCTTCATGACGGTGCTATCCGCGAAAGACTATGCCGACGTGAAAGCCCTGGGAGCTGAATACCGAAAGCGCATTCCAAGAAGCGTCATGCTGTAGCAGCGAGGATGCCGGCGAGCTTGCGCCTTGGGCCTCGTTTCGAGCGACCCTGCGCCGGCACAAGCGCGAGGCTGTAGCCGAGAGATCGCACAATGCTCATGACCGTGGCCAGCGTCGGGTTTGGGGCATCCATGGTGAGCAATCGGCGCATGGCCGCGGGCTGGGTTCCCGTGCGCTTGGCCAGCAACGCCTTCGACACGCCGGCCTTGCTCCGCATTTCGTCGAGCGAGCGCACGAAAGCGTCCACCGAGTCGATGCCAGCCCGCGCTTCTGTGTAGGCCGCGGCGAACTCCCGATCCTTCATCCTGTCGGTGAAGTAGCGGTCAAACCCCGTCTTGGCATGCTTGGTCTTCATACGACGGAGTGTAACATATGGGTTACGCCGGCTCAAGGAGGGAATGATCGCTCCGCCCCAAGGCCGCCAGCCCTGCGGAGTAGCGCGCGGCTACGTGGCTTCGGCTACCCGCGTCTGGGCGGTGTTCGAGAGTCCCGCGCTACGAGGTCCTCCGGATCGGCTTCTAGCGCCGCGGCGATACGCCCCAGCCAGTTCAACGTCGGCGATTTTCTGCGGCCAAAGACCTCCCAGAAGTGCGAGCGCGCGACGGCCGCCCGACTGGCCGCTTCACTGGAGGCCGGGCCGATTGGCGAAGTAATCTCGCCAGCGACACGCCAAAAGCCTCGGCGGCTGCCACGACCGTTCGGAGGGTTGGATTCAGGGCTGCATATTCGAGTTTTTGCAGGTGCTTGAGGTCGATTCCGACGGCGTCGGCCGCCTGCTGCTGCGACCACCGATGGGCAGCACGGAACCGCGCCAAGTTCGCGGCAAGGTTCCGCCTTGCGTTCTCGAAGGCCGGCACGGAAGCCATGCCCACCCGTAGCCCCAAAGCGTCCCATCAAAAACCTCACGGATGGGGTAATTACTGACCTGGTCGTAGGAACGTCTTGAGACAGGCGCGCTTTCTGACGATAATTCTCCGAGAAGATTGGAGGTGGCACCTTGAGCGATCTGGAAACTGGTGCGACGAAGGGAGACGACACGAAGAAGTGCCCATTCTGCGCTGAGAGCATCAGTGGGGACGCAGTCAGCTGCCGATTTTGTGGCGCGATCACCCAGCAATTCCATGTGTTCGACATGCGCGGTCTTTTGCTCCTTCTGGAGCCTGTCGTTGCGCTGGGCCTCTTTTCGATCTGGTACTACAAGGTCCCGGTCCTCAGCCTCCCGACCTACGTCGCGGCAGTGATGGCAGCGTTGACGGTGGTAGCGGCCACCACCGTTTCCTGGGACGAGGCCGCACTTGCTTCCTCCGCGCCGCCTGGCCGGGGGCAACGGCCCCGTCCCTTTGCGTGGTTCCTTTTCGTGCTGTGCCTGTGGGCCATCGCCTACCCCGCGCACATGTTCCGGCGGCGGCAACGGCTCGCCCCGGGCCTTCAAGCGGTGGCCAGTGCAGGCGTCGCCCTGGCACTCACGGTGACCCTGGTTGCAGGGACGTTGGGGCTGCTGCACCTGACCCATCTGAAGCTCGAAGAGCTCCGGATCGGACAGGAGAGGGCCGCAGAGGATGCGAGAGAAGCGCAACGGGCGCTGGCGGCACGGATGGAAAAGATCGAGAACCCGCCTGTTACGTTGCAAGTGACAGCCACGACTTCTCTGGGGCACATAAACGCAAGGTTTTTCGATGGCAACTACACCCCGGGGAAGGGCAATCACTTTCTGCTCGTTCGGGTGAGGGTGCAACTCGCCGAGGACGCGCTGGCCCCGGTTCTTTTTGCGGCGGACTCGTTTGAATTGAGGACTTCGAGCGGAGAGTTGCTTTCCGAAAACAGCGAACCGGGGATGAATCTGGCGAAGCCGTTCGGTACCCGCACCATCTACCCTGGCAAGTGGAACCAGGGCGATCTGTTATTCACCGACGATTCGGCACCGTCGGCAACGTACGAGTTGCAATGGAAAGGACCGCGGGTTTCGGTCACCTTCAACCCAGTCAAGATTGTTGTCGATCTGCTCAAGTCCTCCAACAAGCAGACCCGCAAATGGGCGACGGAGCAGCTTTCGCAGATCGGCCCGGAAGCTCTGCCCGAGTTGTTGCGGGCGCAGAGGAAGACATTCAGCGAGGATGAGGAGGTTCAGGCCGGGGTCGCTGGGTTGGTCAAACGACTGGCGGCCCGATCAATTCCGCAACTCGTCGCCGCCCTTCGGGACAGGGAGATCGCTGGGCAGGCCGCCTTTGCACTCAGCCAGATAGGAAGACCCGCGGCAGGCGCCGTTCCCGCGCTCACGGAATTGGCCAAGGATAGTGACACCCGGCTACGTAGCCTGGCGATCCTCGCCCTTTCCAAGATGGGTGTGGCGGCACGACCAGGGTTCGAGCCCCTGAAAGCTGCTCTTGCCGACCCTGACGAACTGACCCGGAAGTACGCCGCCGATGCGTTGAAGGGGATTGGGGCCGATGGTCGGGCCGCCGTCGCCGCGGCTGGCAAGGATGGTGAGAAGCCTTGAGGCGGGCGCCTGCTTACGTATGCGCCGCTGCCACTCTTCTTCTGTCTGCAAGGAGGCCCTCTATGGCGCCAGGAGGCTGGATGATGAACATTCGAGACTTCAACGCCTTCCCTCTGCTGGTGGCAGCCTTGGCAATGGGTGGCCTCGCTTGCGCGGGAATGGTTGTTCGAGAAGCAGAGTCAAACCTCGGGGCGAAATTGCATGCGCACGAGATGACCTTCGAGGTGACTGCATCGAATCAAGCGGTCGATCTTCGGGTCGCAGACGCTGTCAACGCAGCGATCGAGCAGACCGTGGCCGAACGGGGCCGAATGCCGTCCGAACGGCTAGAACCACTGGCATATGCCGTGGTGATGCAAACTGGGATCGCGCCCGGTCTACAACGTCTTTGTGGGAATCGAACGGGCGGATTGTGTTGCAGCCTGCTGTGCCGTGTGATGAGGACCGACGCCAAGGCTGTCATGATCGAAGCGCGTGACGATCTCGACAGAGAGTTTCGCGTTGACTCACTCGAACCCCGCGTTGACCCAACAAGACGTTGTGCGGGAGGCTCGCTATCCCAGCGTCTCCAGTGCTTGCGTGGTCTGGTCACGGCCGAACCTTCGCATGTGAAGGTCGGCCCGTTTCTCGTCTCGGGACGCATAACCTCCGCAATGGCCAAGGCCTTCGACGTTGATCTCCAGATTGTAAGAGTCCAAGTCCAGTCCGCCCGCGAGGAGCAAGCCAATAGGGAAGCGAAGGAACAAGAGGCGCATAGAGAATGGCTCTGCAATGTAAAGGTAGACGAGGCTGGCGCGGCCGTTGAGAGATGGCGGCCCGACGTCGCAAGAGTGCGTGTGGTCTGGGAGAATGCGAAAAGTTCGTGCGGGGATCTCTGGTCGCCAATTCACCAGCAGCGCATGGACAACATGGTCCGGGAGTCGGCAGATCAAGACGAGCTACGCAAAAACTACCCAGGAGAAGCCGAGAAACTTACGCGGTCACCGCGGCCGAAGAGCCGCCCGCGCAACGATCTCGAAGAGAAGAACATCAGAGATCGCGTGCTCGGTCCGTGAATGTCGGGAAGTCCCCGACCAGCAACGTGGATAGACCGGCGGCAAGGGCATGCGCCTGGCGAGCCGCGGCTGTCGCTCGTAGCCTGTCCATCGCGCTTGTATCGTACCGGCGCCGACGCTGAGGTACACTGAGACATCCCAGGCAACCTGCCGGTTGATCTCCGGCGGGTGGGGCCGCCTCGCACCTTCGACGGCCCCAGCCTGGCTCTCTTTCGCGAAGGCGCATCGAAGGTGCAACTTGTCGAAGGTCGAGAATCCCGACGCCGCACGCAAGCGAGGGCGGCCGAGGATTGACCTCACCCCAAACTGGAGCACCAACCCTGCTTTTCGTCGCGTGCGAGCTGCGGAGCGGATACAGGCGGAGCTATTCCTCGCTGCGTGCAAGATTCTCGATGGTGAGCCACAGGGGAAGGTTGAAGTCGATCTGCGCCGGCACTTGTCGGAATTTCCCAGCAGCGTCTGTGAATTGAAGGCGAACGAACAGCAAGCTTTCGCGGTCCGGGCATCGTGTGCCAGCATGGCGAGCCCTGATGCAATTCGGAAGGGAGGCGGCCCGGCGAAATGGGCAGATGCACAGACGGGAATCCTCATCGGTCACGGGCCGAACTGGTACAAGGACGCCGTTCGGCGCTCACCGTGGCCACCCGGAAAGCGGCGCCGCTACTCTCCAATTGCAGAAATGCGGCGCGAGATGAAACGGCACCCCAGCCGCTTCGACCGACTCACGGCTGAGGAACGGTGCTTTCTTCGTCTGCCACAGGAGGCAAGGAATGCCATTGAGACGGCGGTGAGAGATGCATGGCAAGCCGAACGGGAGGAATGGCGGTGGCGGGGGGAACGACGGGACTTCCCCATCGTGGACTACTTCGAGCGTGGGCCGAAGGCACGGCAGTCCTTGGGCGTGCCGCCCTCTCTCAGAGACATCGTGGGGAAGGCGGTCGGGCATCTGGACAAGGGACTTCAGGCCGCCGTGCGTGGAGTGTGTCGTCGATATCTCACCAAGTGGGATGAACGACGCCAGCCCACCAAGAAGGAGGCGCGCAAACTAGGCCTGCCTGACGATTGGGCAACCGGCGGCGGCCAGCGGCGCCACCACTACGTCGACGTGACGCCGTTGCCCGCGCTGGGCCGGCTCTCGGACTGACGGGGCAGTCGAACGGCAGGGCGAAGCCCAGGCGGCCGGCTGGTGGTGGGGATTATTACCCCCCGCAGCGCGCTCCCCTTTGCCTTCATGGAACAGAAAGACGCCCCGAAGACGGTTATGGACGAACCGCAGTCGGCACACACCCTCCTGCGCCGCCGAGAGGTCGAAATGCGGGTCGGCTTGCGGCGCAGCGCCATCTATCTCCGTCTGACCAACGGAACCTTTCCCAAACCCATAAAACTGGGTCCGCACTCGGTCCGCTGGATTGCCCGTGAGGTCGACGCCTGGGTTGCGGCCCGCATCGCTGAGTCGCGGCCCAGCACGGCCGAGGTGCGGCTATGAACGCCGGCAGCAGCCCCGGCGGACCGCCAGACAGAGCCCCAGAGGTGCGGCGCCTTCTGGTTGATGCGCGCGACGTTTGCCGTCGCCTTGGGCTCGACGAAGGTGCCAAGCCGCAGGCAGGGGGGCTACTCATCCGATGCCTCTGGCACAAGGAGCGCACCCCGAGTTGCTCCGTGCGACGTGCAGCCGATGGGACACTCGCCGTCCACTGTTTCGCCTGTGACTTTGGCGGCGATGTGTTCGATCTCGTCGCGGTGGCGCACGGGTTGGAAACTCGACGGGACTTCCCCGAGGTGTTGCGGCTGGCCGCAGAACTGGCCGGCGTACCGTCAGACGGAATCGGCGCCCGCCGAGGCTCCTTCAAACCGCGGCCTCATTTTCTGGTAGAAGCCAGCTACCCGCCGGCCGAGGAGGTGTCTGGACTCTGGGCCGCCGGCCGCCCCGTGGGCGACGTGCCCAAGGTGGTCGGTTGGCTGAAGTCGAGGGCACTGGACGCGGGCGCGGTCGAGGACTTCGATCTCGCGCGGGCGTTGCCCTTGGGCGTGCGGCTGCCCTGCTGGGCTGCGTGTCGGGGGCAGGCGTGGGGCGAAGCGGGCTACCGGCTCCTCCTGCCGATGTTCGACGGGTTGGGCGTCTTGCGGAGCCTCCGCGCCCGGCGGGTGGTGAATGGCGAGGGACCAAAGAATCTGGCGCCGGCCGGGTTCTCCACCGGCGGGCTCGTGATGGCCGATGCGCTCGGGCGCAAGCTACTGGCGACAGGGCGACGCCCCGAGGGCTGGCCGGACGCGGTTCCCCTCCAGATCGTAGTCGCAGAGGGGGAGCCAGACTTCTTGACCTGGGGGACACGGTTCTCCGACGGCAACGCGACCGCGCCCGCCGTCCTGGGCCTGGTCAGCGGCAGTTGGACATCCGGCATCGCGGGCCGCTTGCCGGATGGCGCGCGGGTGATCGTCCGAACACACCTCGACGAGCCTGGCGAAAAGTACGCGCGCGCCGTCCACGAGAGCCTGCGTGGTCGTTGCACACTTCTGCGCGGGGGATTGCGAGGTGCAGCGTGAGGCCCACCAGAGACGACAGCAAGCTGGACGACAATGCGCGCGTCCAGCGGGGCGCATTTCTTTTCAACCCGGAGGCAGACGCAGAGGAAATGCGCCCAGGCGACGGGCAGTCGGAGGCGGCGGGACCGACGGCAGTCGTGACCCCGTGGCCGACGATGGTCGACGGCGCGTACTACGGGCCACTCGGCGAAGCTGCGCGGCTGATGGAGCCGCTGACCGAGGCCGATCCGGCGGCCGTGCTGGTGCATCTGCTGGTCGCCTTCGGTAGTGCCGTTGGCCGCGGTCCGCGATTGGTGATCGGATCCATACGGCAGACGGCGAATCTGTTTGCAGTCATCGTTGGAAAGTCATCGAAGGCCCGCAAGGGTACCGCCTGGTCAAACGCGCGGGAGATCATCGGCCCGGCCGACGAGGAGTGGGCAAAAGATCGCATCAAGAGTGGACTGTCCAGCGGCGAGGGTGTCATCCACGCGGTTCGTGATGCCGTCATCGCACGGGAGCCGATTCGCGAGGGAGGCAAGAAGACGGGCAAAATCGTTGAGTATCAAGAGGTGGAGGTGGACGCCGGAGAGTCTGACAAGCGGCTCCTCGTGGTCGAGCCGGAATTCGCGCGGACCCTCAAGGCGGCCAGCCGCAGAGAGAGCACACTCTCGCCGGTTCTGCGGGAAGCGTGGGACTCCGGCAGCCTGAGCACCTTGACCAAGTCCCCGTACAAGGCAACCGGGGCGCACGTTTCTATCGTCGGGCACATCACCAAGGACGAGCTGAAACGCGAGCTGAGCGTGTGCGACTCAGTGAACGGCTACGCCAACCGATTCCTGTGGTGTTGCGCCCGCAGAGCCAGGGAGCTGCCATTCGGCGAAAGACGAGTTGGAGATGCGGCGGCCCCGGCGATGGTGCACATCCAAAGCGCCATCATGTGGGCACGGGCCAGGGGTGACGACTTCGTGGTTTCGATGGACTCCGGTGCCCGGCAACTGTGGAGGGCCATCTACTCGCGTCTCTCCGCTGACCAGCCAGGCCTGGTTGGCAGCGTCCTGGGCCGTGCGGAGGCACAGGTTCTTCGGATCGCGCTGGTCTACGCGCTGGCAGACGAGTCCGATTCCGTCCGGCGGCCCCATCTGGAAGCAGCGCTCGCACTGTGGCACTTCGTCGAGGAGTCAGCCCAGAACATTTTCGGCGACGCGTTGGGGGACTCCGTGGCTGACGAGATTCTGCGCGTCCTGCGGGAGTCCCCGGAGGGGATGACACGGGAAGGGATATGCGACCACTTCAATCGGCACACGTCGGCGCCACGGTTGACGGAAGCCCTTCGTCTACTCGCAGAGAATGGACTCGCCACCTGCACCAAAGAGGCTGCGCGCGGCGGGATAGGCAGACCCGCCGAACGGTGGTTCGCGGTGGCCAAGCGCCGCGAGGGAAGCGAGGAAAGCGACGTTAGTGGCATCCGGTCGGCTACTTCCCTCGCTAACCTCGCCAACCTCGCACCCGTGCGGGAAGAGAACCCGCCGGCCATGCGGCAGGCTCAGAATCCTCAGAACCCTCAGAATCGGGCCGGCGTGGCGTCTGGCGACGCCGAGGAGATCGAGTTATGACCCCCGAAGCCAGGAAAGTCCTGGCCCTCGCAGGCGCTCGCGGCGTTTCGGTCACGCTGGGGCAGGGCGGCCAGACGATCCGCCTTCACGGCCCAAGGGAGGCGCTCGCGGAACTGAAACCGGAGGTGGCAGCGCACAAGCCCGACCTGCTGCGCCTGCTGCGCGAGCCCCGGCAGGTTGAGGCGTCCCGTGCGTGGGCGGAAACGTTTGCGCGCCTCGCGGCCCTGTACCCGGACTCGCTGGCCGGCAAGCTGTGGACCGAGGTGGAGGCCACCTTTCCCAACCTGGCCGGGACCATTGATGCAGCAGAGCGAGCGGCCGACGTGGCCGCACTTGACTACCAGGCCGGCCGAGGAGCTGCTCCAGAGACGTTCCTGGCGTGCCTGGCGACCTGGGAAGCCCGCTGGGGCGAGGCCATTGCGGCAGCCACGGCCCGCGGCGGTGCCTGCGACGACTGCGGCCGGGCCGACGCCACCGTCATGGTCACGACGGGCACGGGGCGTTTCTGCCGGCGATGCCTCAACCCAACGATGAAAGGAGCGCGGCACGATGCCTGAAGCCACGTGTCAGCGTGAAGCCTGTTCCTGCTGTGGCAGCTCGACTTGGGCTGAGGCGCATTTCGCAGCCGGCGCGCTCGTCTGCCGCGGGTGCTGGTGCGAGATAGAGGCGAGCGGTCGCAAGGGTCCGCCGGCCCAACGTAGTGGCGCCACCGAAGGCGACACTTGTAAAGAACCAGACAGAAGGAAAGCGTGAAACATGGTGAAATCAGATCACAAAACCTCACATCCCGCGGTGTCAGCGAATCAGCAACTTGCCATCGACGTCTTGCTGGCCGGTGGCACCGATTCCGAGGCCGCCCAGGCTGCATCCGTCACGCGCGAAACCGTCTGTCGATGGCGGCACTCGGACGCCGACTTCATAGCCGCCTACAACCGCGAACGGCGGGCGGCCTCCGAGGCCACGGCGGACAGCCTGCGTCAGGCCTCGCTGAAGGCCATCAAGACGCTTTCGGATATCCTTTCCGACGAAGATTGCTCCTTGCGAATCAAGGCGGCGTCAATCCTCCTGGGACAGTACGACGAGGCGCAAGCGCCGGGTGATACCGACCCCGAGGCCATCCGGGCAGGGTGGGACGAAGCCCGCCGCGAGCGTGAGCATCGTGCGTTTTTTGGCCAGCCATGACCGCGGCCGAGTCTGACCTGCGCGGCGAAGTCGCCCTTGCGATCCTGGCCTATCTCTCGTGGGCCGAATACCACGGCGGCACCAAGTCCCTGCTTGACGGTAGCGTTGCGGCCCGGCTCACGGCTGGCCGGCTGTACGATTCTGGAATCAGCCGAGCGCTCGTGAAGCTAATGCGCCAGCGCCGGGGTCCTGTTGGCTGACAAACATCGTCCGGTAGACCCTTTCGACCTAAGCACCTGGCATTGCCTTGACTACCGTGGCGAGGGTGCAGAAGATCTCTCGCGAGAGGTAGACATGACGCAAGAAGAACTAGCTGTGGCTTTGGTGAATGCACGCGCAGATCTCTTGAAAGCGCGACGAGACAGAGACAATGCCCAAAGGGTCAAACAAGACAGCGAAAGCGCCAAGGACAAGTTGTCAGCCTCATTCGACGCCATGATTCCAATGAGGGTCGACTCTATCGCTACAGGAGTTACAGCCAAGGCGTGCGCTGACGGCGCCATTCGTTTTGCCAAGGCGGTGGCCACGTGGCAGGCGGCAGAAACGGCTCTGGTCACAGCTCAGGCATCGCTGGATGCGTGTACGACAGCGGCCGACAATGCACTCGCAGCACTCATAGTCGTTTGTCAGCCGACCGGATAAGCATGTAACGTAGTACAGGCGTGGACAGCTCGCAGCCGTGCCATCCGGTTTCCTTTGGTCCACGCCGGCCGACGTCCCACGGCTCCCTTTCCGGGGGTAACTTTGGGGGTAACTCACCGTCGGGCAGATCGAAAAATGTAACGATTCTGCGTCGGTGCGCGGTCAGTTTGGTAGCGAGACCCCACGAGCAGGGTTGCGCCTTCTGGCACAGCCCTGGGTTGGGACGCGCGATCTCGCGGTCAGCGCCGGGGCAAGCGTGGCGAGGCCTCTGGCTTTCGCTACTTTGCTTTCTTCGGCGCGAGGCGCGCCAAACTGTCGCACAAGTTGCGCCAGTCGTCGCCGGCCTCAGTGAGGAAGATTCCGATGCGTGCCGTGAATCTAGGATCGATGCTTTCCATCGTGGCGGTATGCACGATGATTCCCGTCACGGTGATCTCGCGCCTTGGCTCCTCGATCCGGACGGTGACCCGGATCCGGGTGCCCACCGGTCGGGAATCGGGCATGACCAGCTGCATGCCCCGCTGGCTCGCGTTCACGATACGCGAGTGGATGGCCGGGCCCAATACGCCAAACGTGATGAGGGCGGTGGCCTCAAGTGCCAGCCGGGGTCCATCGCGGCGTCTTTCCATGGGCACGAGGAAAGCTTCTCCCGTCGCCCGACGGTCTACTTCTTCTTTGCCGCCGAACCACTGCCAGCCGCGGGAGCGGGCGCGGGGTTTGCGGGAGCGGTGCTCTTGGCCGCGGGCGCTGGTGTCGCTTCTGAGGCCGTCTCCGCCGCCTCAGGATTGCGTTCCCACTTGTCTGCCCGGCCTGATCCAGTCGTGTCCATCCCGATGCGGTCCAGGCGGCCGTTTTCGTAGTACTGCCATTCGTCGGGTTTGCCGTCGCCGTTGCTGTCGCGCTCGATTCGAACCAGTTTCCCACCTTCGTAGAATTCCACGTAGTCAGGCTTCCCATCGCCGTCCATGTCGCGCTCCATGCGCACCTTCTTGCCTTCCTGATAGTAGACCCGCTCGTCGAACTTGCCGTCAAAGTCCAGATCGAAATCTTCTGTCATGAGCATTCCGCCCGGACCGTAGGTGTAGACGATGTCCATCTTGCCGTCGTGGTTCAGGTCTACTTGGCGACAGGTCAGTTGCTGCACCTTTTGCCCACCCTGTTCAACGACCGTGAAGAGCTTGATGACGTCAGACTTGCCGTCGCCGTTGGTGTCCGCGCTGACGACTTGCTTTCCCCGGTCGTCGCAACGTGAACGGTCGAACTGGGCGCCGAAGTCGCCCTGACTCACCTTGAGCCCGCCGGCGGTGGCAGGCGAGGCCGCAGCCGTGCTGCCGCCGCAGCCAGAGTTTCCGAGGGCCATGGCGCAAGAGACCAACGAAAAGGCGAGAACTGCGCGGGACGCACCCAAGGAGCGCCCGCGTGACGAGGCATGACAATCAAGCATGGGGCCTAGGCTAGGCCCAAAAAAATGTGACAGCAAGTCCCATTGGTTTTCGGTGCTGTGCCGCGACAGGCGGTTGACTGCTGGGGTATGGTCATGCATGGTCTTGTCATGGCACGGAAGAAGGTCTCGACAACCGTGTACATCACACCAGAGCAAGACGAGCTTCTCAAGCTCCTGCACCAGAAGACCAAGGTGCCGGTTGCGGAGTACATCCGCCAGGGAATCGACCTGGTGCTGGACCGGGAAAGGAGTCATCTTCCCGGGCAACTTTCTCTCGACGTCGTTCGCCGGTAGCCGTCAGTGCCGACCCCCAGCCAACAGATACGAAATTTTTCTATCATCGCGCACATTGATCATGGCAAGTCGACCCTGGCGGATCGCTTGCTCGAGGCGACCGGCGCCCTGACTGAGCGCGAGCAGAAGGCGCAGTTCCTCGACAGCATGGAGCTGGAGCGCGAGAGGGGTATCACCATCAAGGCCGCTACGGTGCGCCTCAGCTACAAGGCCGCCGACGGCCAAACCTACGAGATGAATCTCATCGACACCCCGGGCCACGTAGATTTCCACTATGAGGTGTCGCGCTCGCTGGCCGCGTGCGAGGGTGCGCTATTGGTCGTGGACGCTTCGCAAGGCGTGGAGGCCCAGACCCTGGCCAACGTCTACCTGGCGACCGAGCACAATCTGGCGATCATCCCGGTGATCAACAAGATCGATCTACCCTCGGCTGATCCTGAGGGAGCCAAGCGCCAGATCGAGGAAGTCATCGGCATCGACGCGTCGGGCGCTATCCTTGCTTCGGCCAAGGACGGGCGTGGCATCGAGGCCATCCTGGAGGCCGTGGTAGCGCGGATTCCGCCGCCGGTGGGGTCTTTGGGGAGGCCGCTCAAGGTGTTGCTCCTAGATAGCTGGTACGACAGTTACCGCGGCGTGGTGTTGCTGGTGCGCGTGGTAGACGGCACCCTACGGCTGAAACAGAAGATCCGCCTCTTGGCGGCAGGACGCGACTACGAGATCGTGACCTTGGGTGTGTTTGCTCCCTTCGCCACGGACGTGGCCGAGTTGGGACCGGGCGAGGTGGGATTCCTCACTGCCGCCATCAAGGACGTCGGCGACGCGCGCGTGGGTGACACCATCACCGAAGCGAGCAAGCCTTGCGAAGCGCCTCTGCCTGGCTTCCAACCCGCCAAGCCCATGGTCTTCGCAGGCATCTTCCCGACCGATCCGGCGCGCTACGAGGATTTGCGTGATGCTCTCGACAAGCTCCGCCTGAACGACGCCTCGTTCAGCCGCGAGCCAGAGGTTTCGGCGGCCCTCGGGTTCGGCTTCCGCTGTGGCTTTCTCGGCTTACTTCACATGGAAATCGTCCAGGAGCGGCTGGAGCGCGAGTACAACCTGGACCTGGTTACCACCGCGCCCACCGTGCGTTTCCGGATCGTCCTGCGCGATGGGGACGTCGTCGACCTGGACAACCCGGCCAAGTTCCCGGCGGAAGGCGAGATCGATCACATTGAAGAGCCGATGATCGCGGCCACCATCCACACGCCCCCTGAGTACGTGGGCGGGTTGCTTAAGCTGTGTCAGGAGCGGCGAGGCACCCAGACCGGCCTCAGTTATGCCGGCGAGCGACGGGTGATCATTCGCTACGACCTGCCGCTGACCGAGGTCGTGTTCGGCTTCTATGACCGCATGAAATCCGTGTCGCGCGGCTACGCCTCACTTGACTACGAGCCCAAGGGCTACCAGCCGGCGGATCTCGTGCGTCTGGACCTCTTGGTCAACGGCGACCGAGTTGATTCGCTCTCCGCGGTGGTTCACCGCGAAACCTCGTACATCAAGGGCCGCGACCTCTGCATCAAGATGAAGGAGCTGATCCCGATGCAGCAGTTCGAGGTGGCGATCCAGGCTGCCCTTGGCTCGCGCGTGATTGCCAAGACCGTGGTGAAGGCCCTGCGCAAGAACGTGACCGCGAAGTGCTACGGCGGCGACATCACCCGTAAGCGCAAGTTGTTGGAGAAGCAGAAGGAAGGTAAGAAGCGGATGAAGCAGGTTGGTAACGTGGAAATCCCGCAAGAGGCCTTTCTGGCCATCCTCAAGGTTGAATGAACATGGTGATGAGACTATGGTCCGCATGGCGGATGCACCGGTCCTGGAACCGGGCCCGAGACGAGAGCAAGCATCTGGTCAAGGAGTCGCGGCGAATTCTGAAGCGGAGGAGCTATCGCATCCCGCAGACCGTGGCCGCGGAGATCGAGTTGGCCGTGGCCGATGTGGAGTCAGCCGGCAAGGGCGACGACTTCGAGCGCCTGCGCGAGGCCATCACAGCCCTCGACGAGCGGATGGACAAGCACCTGGCCTTCGCGCGTAAGTCAACCGCGCGTGAGTACGCCGAGTCGATCGGGGTGGCCTTGGCGGTAGCCTTGCTCCTCCGCGCATTCGTGGTTGAGGCCTTCCAGATTCCTTCGGGGTCGATGATCCCGACGCTGGAGATTGGGGACCACATCTTCGTGTCAAAGTTCGCCTACGGCATCGGGATCCCGTTCACCAACAAGAAAGTCGTGGAATTCAACGATCCCAAACGCGGCGACATCATCGTCTTCCGGTACCCGCCCGACCCTTCGACAGACTTCATCAAGCGTGTCGTGGGTCTACCCGGCGATTCGGTCGAACTTCGCCATAACCAGGTCTTCATCAACGGTCAACCCATGGCGCGCGAACGCACTGCAGGCACCTGCCGCTACAATGAGGGGCGCAGCCCCGAGGAGGCGCGTGACTGCGAGTTGTGGGTCGAGACCCTCGGCGGCAAAGCCCACCAGGTCTACCAGGACCCGAACCAGCCGCCGCAGGACTGGGGGCCACGGCTGGTACCCCCGCGCAGCGTCTTCGTCATGGGCGACAACCGCGACAACTCGCGCGATTCTCGGGTCTGGGGCTTCGTGCCCTACGACAATGTGAAGGGGCGGGCGCTCGTCGTGTGGTGGTCGCGCGATCCAGCGTACGGAGGGTGGTCACCCGCGGGCGTGGCCGATTGGTTCACGTCGATCCGCTTGGGGCGATTCTTCAGCGTGGTCAGGTAGCCTACCGTGACAAGAGATAGATAGCGGTCCCCACGACGACCAAGATAGCGCCGACCACCGCCACTACCCGTTTCGCTTCCCGGCGTACAGGAGCGGCATCCAGGGTCGCGAGTGCCTCCGCGATGTGTTGGCGAAGTGCCCCGGCGCTTTCGTGCCGGTCCTTGCGAGCCTTGGCCACCATCTTCAGGACCACTTCATCCACCACGGCTGGGATCGCCAGGTCGGGTCGCAGGCTGGACGGGGTGGGAGGCGCCTCTTGCAGATGGAACTGGATGATTTCCGTGGTGCTCTTCGCGTCCTTGAAGGGAAGCTGTCCGGTCAGCATCTCATAGGCGACCATACCTAGGGCGTAGACATCCGAGCGCCCATCCAGCGCCTTGCCACGCAGTTGTTCGGGCGACATGAATTCCAGGGTTCCCACGGTCTGCCCGATTGCGGTCAGGGCGGGTACCTTACTTCCGTCACCCGACAGGATCTTCGCGATTCCGAAGTCCAGCACCTTCACAAAGTCCGCCTCGCCACGCCGCTCGACCATGATGTTCTCGGGTTTCATGTCACGGTGGACAATGCCTCTGTCGTGCGCCTCAGCCAGCGCCTCCGCGACCTGATCCAAGATGGCTAGGGCGCGGGTCGGTTCGATGACGCCGTCCCGGTGCTGGATCTCCTGCAAACTCTTGCCTCGAACCAGCTCCATGGCTAGGTAGAGGACTCCGTCCTCAGTTTGGTCAAAATCGTAGATGGTGACGGTGTGCGGGTTGCGAAGTTGCGAGCAGGCCTCGGCTTCGCGCCGGAAACGGGCTACCACAGTGGCATCGGCCACGCTGTGGGGGTGCAGGATCTTGAGCGCCACCGGCCGCCCGGTGGCGAGCTGCTTGCCTTCGAAGACCGCGCCAAATCCTCCTTCGCCGATCTTGCGTTCGACCCGGTAGCGGTTGTTCAGCGCCCGCCCCACCAGGCTGTCCAAGGAGGTCGGACGGGGACCGGTTGCAATCGGGGCCGGCGTGATCGGAGGCGGAGCAAGCGGCACTACGCGACCGGAAAGCGGCACGCTGGCCTGGGCCACGGGAACGCCGGATACGGGGCTCATCACGCGTGCAGGCTGGGAAGCGGCGGATTCGAGGGCTCGGTCGACGACGTTCCCAGATACAAGCGGCACAGCCGCACCGCAAACGCCGCAGAAGCGAGCCTCTGGCTCGGCGGCGGTCTTGCACTGTGGGCATAGCCTGGTCGCCATGGGTTCTCTCACCTAGGGCTCTCTCCCAGCGTCGGCCGTGGACGCCTCAAGTGCCTGTGGACGTGCGGGTGAGGGTGGCGCGATCGACGGGGACGCCACCCCGCTATGCGAGGCGAGGCTGGTCCGGTCGAAGCTGCGGTCTGGCATCCTTCCGCGCTGAGAAACCAGAAACAGGGCCCCCGCCAAGGCCGCCAGCAGGGTGACCAGAACAAAGGCAAGCAGAGAGCGGGGTTCTGGGATGGGTTGCGCGGGCAAGCGGGCGGCGCGGGCCCCGGGAGGAGTGCTGTCGATGGGATCCTTGGCCACCGTCAACTCGGTGGTGGCCTGTCGTTCTTGGACAGCGCTGGTTTCGTCTGCCTTCTCGGTCGAGAGCGGGAGTCCTTCAGGTTCAGGGTCTTCCGGATCCTGCCCCGGGTCGTAGGCCAGGAAGCTCACTTCGTCATCGGCGCCCGCCTCGGGCAACCCGGGACCGTCGAATCGGGCAAGGACCACCGTAATGTTGTCGGGGCCATCGTGCTCGTTGGCGCGAGCAATGAGCCGATCGCAAGCCTTTCTCACATCGGGCTGATCGAGCAGGATTTGCTTGATTTCGTCGTCGCTGACCGGGCCGTGCAACCCATCGGAGCAAACCAGAACCACATCGCCTCGACGGAGCGGGACCTGTGAGAGCACGACCTCGACTTTCTCCTGGACGCCCAGCGCCTGCAGGATGATGTTGGCGTGCTCGAAGCCTTTGGCCTCCTCCAGCGTCATGGCGCCGGCTTCGATGAGCTGCCAGGCGAGAGATTGGTCCCTGGTTGTCTGGATCAGGCGGCCGCCGCGCAGCAAGTAGCAGCGTGAATCCCCAACCTGCCCTATCAGCAAGGCGGCGTCGACCAACCCAACCGCCGTGCAGGTCGTGCCCATACCGCGCTCGCTCTGGTTGTCGCGCGATTGGGTGTAGATGCCTTCGTTGGCCTCCTCAATGGCGCGGCGCAGGCGACGCGCAAAACGCGCCCGCGACAGAGGGCCGGCGTCGCCGACAGCCGCCGAGATGGACTGCACGGCCATGGTTGAAGCGACCTCGCCCGCCGCGGCTCCCCCCATACCGTCACACACCAAAAAGAGAGCGCCCTTCTCCTCGAGCGAAAAGTCCAGTGAGGCGTCCGGCGAGGGCCCTTGCGCACTTGCAAAGTCCACCACGAGGAAGTTGTCCTCGTTGTGCTCACGCATCAGGCCGACGTCGGTCTTGCCGTAGACCGTGATCTTGATTTCAGAAGGGCTTGCCATCCGCGGGGCTTTGATTTGTCGTCCCTGCCTACAAGCTTCGCCTCAACCTATCTCGAAGCGCAAGAGTTCATCGCCGAGCCGAATCATTTCCCCGGGGACAAGGGCGTGTTGGCCGGTGAGGCGGACAAAAGTGCCATTCGAGCTACCCAGGTCGGAGAGCAGCGCAACGCCACTGCGAAACTGAAGCAGGGCGTGGCGGCGGGACATGAACTCGTCGTCTGGGAAAACCATATCGCCCTGTTCGCGGCCGAGCACGAGGTCACTGCGAGTCAGGTGGTAAATATCGCGGCTTGTCCCCGCCGAAGTGAGCTGGCGCAGGCGTGCCCAGGGCGCCTTGAGCGGCGTGCCGAACAGGACCACGCCGTGTTCGACGGCAGGACGCAGGGTCTTCTCGACATCGGATACGAACTCGAAGCGCAGGACCTGTTTGCCGACCAGGATCAGGTTGCCGTCCGCCAGCTCCACTGGTTGGCTAATGCGCCGGTAGACGCCGTTGCGGGATTCGAGCGGCGTGATCACATGTTGGCCGGCCCGCAGGGTGATGCGGGCATGGCGCGGGGCGAGATGCGGATCATCGAAGTGGAGATCGCCTTCGCTGCGTCCAATGTCGACCTGCTCGCCGGGCAGGGGATATGACTCACCGTCACTGCCATCCCGTCGCACCGCCACCAACCGTGGCCCGCCGGGCTGGCTGGCGGCTGCGACCGAGGGTCGGGCGGCCGCCGCCGCGGCCAAGGCCGCCGAGGCATCCGCGCTCATCGGAGTGGTGTGGCCGAGACGGCGCCCACACGCATGGCAGAAGTTGGTCCCCATCGGGTTGCGATTCCCGCACCCCGAGCAAACCAGGAACGAGTCGTCCGCAGGCGGCAGCCCCACAGGGGCGCCGCAGCGCTGACAGAAGGCAGCGCCATCCGTGAGCGCCCCGCCGCATTGGAGACAGCTAATAAGCATCTTCCCTAGTCGTTGCCAGAAAGGGCCGGCGAACGTTGCAAGGCAGCCCATCCTCTACTAGAAGGCGAGCGGGACATTACCTGTACAGACGGGCATGACACCCACCCATTCACCGTGCAGCAACTAATACCAACGATTTCGGAGAGCGTCAAATCCGCGCGAAGCGGGCCATTGTCGAGGCTGACCAGGGCCGTCTTGCTTGCCGCCGTTGGATCGGCGTGTGGTCCCGTGGTGGAGAACGCGCCGTTCTCGGCACGCCCGGACACGCTGCGGCCGGGAGACCTTCTGGGACCCTTCGACGGAGTGGTCGCCGACGGCGAAACCGACCGGCCGCTGGGGGGCGTCGTGGTGGCTGGGGCATGGGCATTCGAGCGTGGCATCGGCCTGCAGGGGCCGGCGGCTGCGCTGGAGGCCGCAACCGAAACGGGCGCGGACGGCCGCTATCGGGTGAGCATCCCCGCCGATCTTCCGAGGGGCGAAGGGGTCCGCCTGCGCCGATTCACCCTCATCGTCTACCGGCGAGGGTACGTGGCCTGGCGCAGCGACAGCAGCTTCCCGACGGGCGAGCCGCGCCACGACTTCGCCCAACGGGGAAACCGCGTACGCTTGGAAAAATGGCAGCCCTCCATGTCCCACTACCGGCATTTGGTTTTTCTGGGCGGCGGCCCCGCCGTCCGGACCGCGGCGGCTTGGGAGGTACAACTGGCGGGACTGGAACTCGACGGCACCTCGCCTGCAACCACTTCCAAGCGCCCAGCAGAAGACGCGCGGGCTGGCTCGTCGGCCACGCTCGACATCTTGCCTCTCTTGTCCGAGGACGAAGTGCGCGGCGTGACCGGGTACGCAGGAAAGTTCGAGGTGGGCAAGTTGGCTGACCGAGCCACCAGCGACGTGTATGACAGCCGGCACTTCAAGGCCAGTGACAAGCCCGAAACCTATGACGTCGGCCTGCGGGTGTGGGCCGTCGGGTCGGAAGCCGCTGAAGCGCAATTCAGGAAGCTGCTCAGCGATCTCCCGAGCGCAGTTGCGACCGAAGAGATTGGGGATGCATCGCTCCGGGCCAAAGGCGGCGATGTGACCGGGTTCGCTTTCTTGTTGCGCGAGAAAGGAGTCGTGATGCAACTGAGTTGCGGCCTTGCTCAGTGCCCTGAATCGTCGATGATCCTGCGTCTCGCCAAGCTGGCGGAAAGCCACCTACCCGAGGTCAGGCTCCCGTCGCCCGAGAGCACCGGGCTTCTGCCCGTGTCGGCTCCGTCGCTCGCACCGGGAGGCAAGCCGTGAAGTGCACAGGCCTTGTCGCCGGCACGCGGTCCACGCTGGCAGCATTCGCGTGCGCGGGGGCGCTGTTCAGCTCTCCGGCGGCACGTGCGTATGAGCCAGCTACCACGCATGCTGGCTTGACCGAGCGCGCCCTGGAAGCCTCCCGACTGCACAACGTGATCGCCCGTCTGGGACGACCGCTGGGACTGCTGGAGCCTTTGCGTCTTGGCCTGGACCTCGTCGATCAGGACGAGCGGCGGGCCCTGCAGGCCCGGCTCGACTCGCTCGACCCGGCAGGCGGCTACCGGCCCGGGCCTGACGGCGAAGCGGGCGCAGGCCACTGGGTGGTGGCAGGTGCGGTCTTGGCCATGACGCCGCCTGAGCAGGGTGCGAATCATTTTTTGGATCCGGCGAGTGGGAGGGGACTGAGAGACGATCCGGGGCTGTCAGGTGTCGCCCACACCTTGCGGCTGCTCTTCGACGGCGGCACAAGCGTGCGCGAGCTTGCCGCGGGCACAGCCTTCAGCCTGGACGGCAAGTCCGCGCTGGACTGGATCGAGTCGCCGGGCAACGACTTGGGCGTTCCCGTGTTCTTCGACAACTGGGAGCGTGCCGTCACCTTGCCTGAACCGCGCGAACGTGAATCAGCCCTGGTGCGGGCCTTGCTAGCCCTCGGTGGGGTGATGGCGGTGCTCGAAGACGTCGGGGAGCCAGCCTTTGTGCGCAACGACTTCCGGGTTGCATTCCTGCAGCGGAACGAGGGCTCGGCCTACGAGCAGTTCGTGGCTGAGCGCTATGGCCGCACGGGGCTTCCTCCCGCGGCGACGCTGGTGCCCCGGCCCAATATCGTCAGTTTCTTTGCGTCCGACGACGGCCAAGGACTAGCCAATCGCACGCAGCGTCGCTTTTTTTCAGAGGGCACGATCCCCACCGACATCTCACTTGAACGAGACACCACGTTGGCCGACGTGGTTCGCCGGGCGCGCGAGTCGCTCGTGCTTTCCTCGCCCACCCTGTCCGGACTGGTGCTGAGGCCGGCGGAACACCGCCACTATCTGGTTCTGGAGGGCCGTCGTGTTCTTGCCTACGAAAACAGCGGGACACAAGTGCATTTCCTCCTCGATGACGTCGTCTACGCGGACATGGCGCGCGCTCTCCTGCCTGAGATCGCTGGCTACGCCGCGGGCTTGCTCAATCATCTCCTGCGAGCGAGCCTGGAGCTGACACTCGCGGGAAACAAGGGCACGACCAAGGTCACTGTGCGCCTGGGCAGTGATGTCAAGGAGGGCGGGGTTGTGCGCGTGTTTGTCGAGGACGGGAGCGGGCGTCGGCGTGAGCTGCCCGGAACGGCCGCGACACTGGCGCCGGGCGGTGAGATGGTGGTCGACCTGCCTGCCGGGGTCAAGAAGCTGGCCACGGTGCTGCGCGGTAGCGACGCCGGAGGCCCTTTCGTGGCCGCGGGGGAAGTGACGGTGCCGTGAGCTCGATTGCCTCGTACTAGACGCCTAGCGCGCGGGCCGCGAAGTAGGTTACAGCCGCGATGGCGGCCGACGCCGGGATGGTGAAGATCCAGGCCCACAGAATACGAGTGGCCACGCCCCAGCGGACCCGGCCGGGGTTGGACACAGAGCCCACGCCCAGAATGGCACCGGTAATGGTGTGCGTGGTCGACACGGGAATCCCCAAGGAAGTTGCGATGAAGATGGCCAGAGAGCCGCCGGTTTCAGCGCAGAATCCGCCAAAGGGACGCAGCTTGGTCAGCCGCATTCCCAAGGTCTTCACGATGCGCCAGCCGCCCGCCATGGTGCCTAGCCCCATGGCCAGATAGCAGGCAACGACGATCCAGACTGGAATGCGACCGGCTGTGTGGAACTCCTCGCCCAGCAGACCCTGGGAATAGAGCAGCACGGCGATGATCCCCATGGTCTTCTGCGCGTCGTTGCCGCCATGATTGAGGCTGAAAGCAGCCGCGGACAGGAGTTGCAGGCGCCGGAACCACTTGTCCACGCGCCCGGGTGTTGACTTGCGGAACAGCCAAGAAGTGGTGACGGCCAGCAGGTACGAAGCAAAGAAGCCGATAATCGGAGACAGGAAGATGAAAGCAGCGGTGCTGCCGATCTTCTGCCAGCCCAGGATGCCGAGCCCCGCCTTGGATACGCCCGCGCCTATCAAGCCGCCCACGAGGGCGTGGGACGAGCTGGACGGCAGACCCCACAACCAGGTGAGCAGGTTCCATGCGATGGCCCCACCCAGGGCGCCGACGATCACAGCGACGTCGACCACGCCCGGGTCGATGATCCCCTTGCCAATGGTGCTGGCCACCTGGTGCTTGAAGAGCGCGAAGGCGATGAAGTTGAAGAATGCCGCCCACAGCACCGCGCGGAACGGCGTCAAGACGCGAGTCGAGACGATGGTTGCGATAGAGTTGGCCGCGTCGTGAAACCCGTTGATGAAGTCGAAGGCCAGGGCGGCGACGACCACCGCGACGATCAGGATGATTTGGTTGAGATTCAATGCGTTCATGAGGACAGTGACACCAAGAGGGGTCAAGGTCGCATTGAAGCGGATCGCTGTCGTTGGCCCGGCCCCAAGCTGGTGTCGCGTCCCTGTACCACGAACATGACCGTCCTACTAGAGCCTGTCGTGAAACCCGAGGCTGGCCCAAGGGCCGGCGCGCGGGTCGCGGGTCGCGGGTCGGGTGGGCGTGGGCGAGTTCGTGTGCGCGACGCGGAACCAGCTACGAATGTGCGAGAGGCGGTTCTAGCGCTGCAACACGTTGTCGGGCACACTCACACCGCCCGCTTCCAGCTTGCCAGCCAGGCGTGACGACACGCGGGTGGCAATGAAGCGGCCCTTGCCTTTGCCTTTGCTCTGCCAGGCGAAGAGGGTCTCGGCGCGCAGTTCACCAGCAGATCCCAAGGTGGGCTCTGCGATCTCCATGACCCGGACACTCCCATCAGTCTGCGTGACAGCGTAGACCAGCATGTCGAGACTCGATCCGAGGAGGTCATTGGGCGTCGAGGACGGCCCAGAGGCCGCGCCCATCACCCGCAGTCGGTAGAGGGCATCGTTTGCCGAGCGGGCGATCAGGGCGGTGAGAACGCCATTTTGCCCCCGGGCGCATTCTCGCAGCAAGTCGCCCAAGAGCAGGAATGCCGCCGCGTCTGCAACGACATAGTCAGGTCGGAGCGCTATTGCAGCCGCGACCAAGTCAGGAGTGCGGGCAGCGACCGGCAGCTTCAACCAAGTGGCTGCGCTGGCCGGTGGGCTGATGGTCTCGGCCAGCACCACGACCCGTGCCACCCGATCGAGCGACCAGGCCAAGGTGCCTAGAAGCAGGTCGCAAGCCGGTCGGTCGCCCGCGATGAGGAGGTTCTGCCGAGTGCCTACGCATGCTTCGAGGAGCTGCTGCATCTCGGGTGAGAGGCTTCCGTCGGCCACCAACTCTTCTAGAGTCTTGTGGCCAACGTTCGGCCGTCGAATTGAGGCGTACACGCGGTCGCACAGTGGCGGAAACAGGGCCGTGATGCGTGTGCCATCGGCCAGGGTCGTGTCAATGACCGGCGCATCGGGTTCTGGTCGCGGGACGCCCTTGCCAGCCAGCCTGCGCAGATGGTCCGGCAGCGAGGCCAAATCGGCTGATGCGACGACAGCCGATTCTCGATGACCGTTCCGCTCAACCTCCACCGACTGCGTTCCGGCAAAGAACGCAGCGGTTGCGTCGTCGCTGTCCAGCAAGTGAGCCAGCCAGCGGGGGTAATCTCCGCTTGCCTGTGGGGGTGTCGGAGGAAGGATGGACGGGGAAAAGGCGGCAGAAGAAGGGGCGGCCGAGGAAGGGGCGGTCAGGGCAGGGGCGGCCGGGGGCGGAGGCACAGGCGGCGGAGCTACCATCGCGGGTCGCTCTGGCTCGTGGACCAGGGGCGCCGGCGTGCCTCGGGGCATGGTCCGGGGCTCGTCGGGCGACGGCGACGGCGGCAGGACGGGAACCGGCGGCTTGAGGGGAGGGAGGTTCAGGCGCGGTGCCGGGCTAGACAAGCTATCATCGTCATCTAGGCTTATTTCCGTAGGCAGGGAAGGCGCGAGATGGGCCTCGGCTGTCACCGCAGGCATGGGTTTGCTTTCTCGCTTGGGGGGTGGCGGCGGGACATGGAGCGCGGATCCGCGTGTGGGCAGGGGCCCGGAACCCTCATCGGCTCCGCGCAAGACAGGGGGTCGTGGTGGCGGGGGAGGGGGAGGAGGCGGCGGCCGCCGGGGCAAGGCTGTGCTGAGCGAGCCTGCCTCGGGCGCCGAGGACGCGTACGGCGGTGGCGGCGGCAGAATGCCGGGTTGTGATTCGGCTCCGCGCACCCCGCTGGTGACGCGAATGACGAAATCGCCGACGAAAACCTTGTCGGCGGTGCCAAGCGACGTGGCTTCGGTGATCTTCCGGCCGTTCACATAGGTCCCGTTGGTGCTGCCCAGGTCTTCGACCACGAGCTGGCCGTCCTGAAGCAGCAGGTGACAGTGGTGCTTGGACACATTGCCCTTGGGAAGCACGATGTCGTTGTCTCGGACTCGTCCCACCCGGATTTCAGTCTTATCGAAGCTGAGATCCTTGGAATCTCCACCTTTCTCGGCCAGCGTGAGGATCAGCATGGCAACACGCTAAGCAAAAATGTGCTCCTTGTCCACTTGTGGGTCGTCGTGGCATTGGCGACTATCGTGCGGGCTCGCTCTGTGGTGGAATGATGGACAGCCCGTGGTGGACGCAACTATCAACTGCCTAGATGGAGGGTGACTATGCGGATCCCGAGAATCGCTGCTTTGGCCGGAACTTTGACCGTGGCGATCAGCTTCGCCGGTCGCGCGAGCGGCGATGCCCAAAAGCCAAAGTACTACTTTATCATAAGTGGCGTAACCTCTGAAGACAAAAACATTATTCCTTTGGCAAAAGGACTCCTTGCCAAGGATATTTTGAGCCGCTCCGAGTTCACCCAGGACCTGGGTGGTGCCGAGGGCGAAGCCGCCAGGGCTGCAGCGATGCGCAAGCTAGGGCTACAGGGCTTTCAGGTGAACCTGCGAATCACAAACTTTAGGAAGGAAATCAAACCGCCGGCGCCCGGCCGACGCGACAGGCAGATGGCCATCCAGGTCAAGCTGGGTGTGTACGGTACGACCTACCCCGGAGGAAAGCTCAGCTTCACCGGTGACGGCGAGGCTTCGCTTGTGGGCGATTTTGCGGAGCGACGCATGGAAAGTGACGTCGAGGACATGACGAAGACAGCCCTCGCAACTGCGCTGAAACAGGCCGTCAGCACGGCGGTAGCCAAAATGTCAACCGCCACTCTGCCAGATTCACCCCGACGCACGGGCAAGAAGAACAAGTCCAGGTAGCCTTGTTCTTGCCGCCCCTGCGACTCGAAGCCGGCGAGCCGAGGGACGGTCTGTGACGTAAACTGTGTGCCCCGCTATGTGGTTCAATCGCCCAGGCTCCCGAGCCCACACAACCTTAGCGCTTCTCGTTCTGGTCGGTGCTTGCAAGAAGGGGGCGCCGCCGGCTCCACCACCCACGGCCCAGGCCGAGCTGCCGCCGCTCGAGGTGAGCAAGGATTCGGCGCTGCTCTTTACCCATGTTGGGCCCAACGGAAGCTTCGCCACGACCGACAAGGCCGATAAGGTGCCCGAGGTTGCCCGGCGTCTAGTGCGGGTCATCGACCCGGCCAAGGGTGTGGCCGAGCGGCGTGACACGTCCAACGTCTATGTCGTTGACCTGCGCGAGTTGCTTGCCAACGGCAAGGCGCGGGCACGGGCCATGTCCCGCGAGGCCTTCGAGACCGGCGCGTTGGCGCAGTTGCCGCCGGGTGATTCCAGCACGCTGACCGGCCCTCATGGTCCGCCGTTGCCCGAGGAGCCCGGGGAAGCGGGCTCGGATGCTGGGATCGCGGGTCATGCGTCCGCAGGCGGCCCGCCGGTCGTCATCCTGTACGGAACACCGTGGTGCGGAGCCTGCAAGGCAGCGCGCCAGTACCTGGCTGCCAAACGCATTCCCTTTGCCTACAAAGACATCGAAAATGATCAGTCCGCTGCGCGCGAGCTGCAACAGAAGGCGTCGCGGTTGGGAATTCCAGCGGATCGGGTGCCCATCCTCGACGTGCGAGGCCGCTTGCTGGTCGGATTCGACCGAGCTCGACTGGAGGCACTGTTGGGCGATGCGACGTGAGGCTGGAATTCCGGATCGGGACGCCGGCGCCGAAAGCCCGCTTGTCGCGCACGCCGACTTCGGCCGCATAACCTGGTAGGGTCCCTACTACGTGAATTCTAGCATTCCATTCTCCCGCCTGGCGCTCATCGGCGTCGGCTACATTGGAGGCTCTGCCGCTCTGGCCGCGCGACGGGCTGGACTGATCGGTTCCGTGACCGGCTACGATGTTGACCCCCAAGCCGGGCCACTGGCTCGTGCGCGTGGCGTGGTCGACGAGATGGCGGACAGTGCTGAAGCCGCGGCCTCAGGGGCATCGTTGGTCTTGCTGGCCGCGCCGGTGCAGAGCCTGGCCGGGCTGGTTCGTCGCATAGCTGGGAGGCTGGCGCCCACGGCGACGGTCATCGATGTCGGCAGTGTCAAGCAGCCGGTCGTGCTGGAGGCCGACGCCGCGTTGCCGGGCGGGCGGTTCGTGGGTTGCCACCCGATGGCCGGGGCCGAACATATGGGCGTGGGCGCCGCCGATCCCGAGATCTTCGCGGGCCGCGTGTGTTTCCTGTGCCCGAGTGATCGAACCAGCGCCGAGGCTGCCAGGGCAGCGTCCGTATTCTGGCAGGGCCTCGGCTGCCAGGTGGCATCCATCGAGCCCTCGCTGCACGATCGCCTGATGGCAGCGGTCAGCCACTTGCCTCACGTGGCCGCCTTTGCCTTGGCAGCCAGCCTGGCCGATGCCCTCCCGTTGGTCGAGTCGAATGTCCTGCCCGGCAGGCCCACCACCAGCTTGCGCGATACGATTCGTATCGCCGCGTCCAGTCCGCAGGTTTGGCGGGACATCCTCCTCGCGAACCGGGAGCATCTGCTGCCCCTCGTGCGCGAGTTGGAACAACGGGTGAACACCATCGGCGCCGCTATGGCGGCCGGGGATGCAGCGACGCTCGAGGCGGCGTTGGCCTTCGGACAAGCCTGCCGCGAGCGGCTGGTGAAGTGAGCGTGGCCACAGCTTGCACATTTGACATGGGAACCCTCAAAGGGTTCGCTTCGCCCTTCGGCCCCCCACCCACCACCCGACCCCGCTCGCTTCGCTCGGCCTCGCCATGCCTTGTCCTGCCGGGCGCGCTTGGCGCCTTGCTGGTCGCATCCTGCGCCACCCCGGCTTGGCCAGGGCCGTCGGCGGTTTCGGCCGCCACGCGCACCGCTGCCGACGACGATGATCTCTGGGCGCTGGCGCCCGCCGAGGCGGAGCTGCTGGTATGGGCCGACATGGCCCAGCTCCGCGAATCAGCTTGGACCAAGGCGGCTTTGGGCAAGACGGATTCTGAGGAGCGCGCGGCTCGTGCTGCTGCGCGCGGCTTTGATGAGGTGGACGACGTGGATCGCCTGCTCTACGCAACAGTACCGCCCTTGCGCGAGGGAGCGAGCATCCTGGTCGCGCAGGGGCGCATGGATCGCGAGCGCCTGAGCGCGGCCTTCCGGCGCCAGCATCCCCAAACGACGGCGTCCGATTACCGGGGCGTGGGCGTACTGGCCGAGGCTGAGGAGGCCATCGCCTTTCTCACCCAGCGAACCGTTCTGTCCGGCCCGCTGGTGGCCGTTCGTGCCGCAATCGACTGTGGCTTTGGCTTGGCCCGCAGCGCGGCCAACGAGTCATGGTTGTCCGCTCTCCAGGCCATGCTTCGTGAGGGCCGGGGTCCGTCGCGGCGCTTGCCGGCAATGGCTGCGGCGGTGCGGGTCAGTCCGACCATGCGCGGCCAGCTCGAAGCTGAGATGGGCGAAGGCGGAACATTGGAACAAGTCGGGGCACGCCTCGACCTCGGCCGTGACCTGGATGTGGCCATGGTCGGGCTGGTGCCCACTCATCAGCAAGCCACGGACCTGGCCGCTCGTGTATCTGCGGTGCTGCGCGAGCAGCGCAACCGGCCGCTGGTCTTGATCCTGGGCCTGCAGCCTATCCTCGACGGCGTTCGTCTCGCAGCTCGCGAGAACCGAGTGGAAGCAAGGTTGAGCATTCCCGAGGATCAGCGCGCGGAAATCGCCGACCGCATGGCACTGGTGGCGCAGCAGATTGCGCGTCGTCGTGCCAGCATAGCAGGCAAGGGCGAGGGAGCTGTCGAAGGAAGTACCCGATGAAACAGAAAGACCCGAGGTCGGAACACCTGCTTCGTGTCAACCACAGTCCTGCGCTCCGGGGCATGGTGAGTGTACCGGGAGACAAGTCCATCTCGCATCGCGCTCTGCTGTTCGGCGCGCTGGCCGACGGCCCGGTCGAGATCAGCGGCCTGGGCATGGGCGGCGACAATGCGAGCACGATGGCGGCCTTGCGTGCGCTGGGTGTGCCCATCCAGCAGGCGGGCACGGACGCGCGTGTGGAGGGAGTTGGTCTGGCCGGGCTGCAAGAGGCCTCCGCTGCGCTGGATTGCGGGAATTCGGGCACCACGATGCGTCTCTTCTGCGGGCTTCTGGCGGGCCGGCCATTCGTCTCCACCCTGACCGGCGATTCCTCGCTGTCACGCCGGCCCATGGCCCGGGTGGCAACGCCCCTGCAGCGTATGGGCGCGGTGATCGACGGCCGGCAAGACAGTGCCCGGCCGGGTGATCTGTTTCCGCCCCTCACGGTGCACGGCGGGACGTTGCAAGGCATCCGGTACGAGCTTCCGGTGGCGAGCGCCCAGATCAAGAGTGCCCTGCTGCTGGCCGGACTGCAGGCCCGCGGGAGAACCGTCATCAACGAGCCGGGCCCATCCCGCGATCACAGCGAACGCATGCTGCGCTTCTTCGGCGCACCGGTGAGTACCGAGCCAGAGCAACGGCGTGTCGTGGTGGATCCGACCGGATGGAACGGCCACCTGCGCGCAGGAGCGGTGAGTGTGCCTGGCGACCTGTCTTCTGCGGCGTTCTTGCTGGTCGCCGCGCTCGTCGTTCCGGAGAGCGACATCACGGTGGAGAACGTGGGGCTGAACCCCACCCGCACCGGGGTGCTGGATGCCCTGGTCGCGATGGGGGCTGACCTAGAGGCCAAGGTCACGGGCCAGGTCATGGGCGAGCCGGTCGGCACCGTGCGCGCGCGCTGGACCGGAAGACGGCTGCGCGGCATCACGGTTGCGGGGGAGCTGGCCCTGCGTTCCATCGACGAGATTCCGGTACTGGCTGTGGCGGCAGCCATGGCCAAAGGCACCACCGAGTTCCGTGACCTGCGGGAGCTGCGCGTGAAAGAATCGGACCGTATCGCCTGCATCGCGCGCGAGTTGCAGCGAGCCGGCGTGACGGTGCACGAGGCCCCGGATGGGCTTTCTGTGGTGGGCATAAGCGGACAGCCCTCTCAGGGCGGGCGTGTGCAGCCGGATGGTGATCACCGCATTGCCATGGCGGG
>Ga0182010_10000293_pt1 | contig 28757 bp, 21 predicted proteins | sample 611E1MmetaG_FD_120488 | JGI IMG/M metagenome (GOLD analysis project Ga0182010, IMG submission 120488) | Permafrost microbial communities from Stordalen Mire, Sweden - 611E1M metaG | ecosystem: Environmental > Terrestrial > Soil > Wetlands > Permafrost | place: Sweden: Stordalen | collected... | reverse complement strand
TCTTGCCTTGTCAAGCTAGTTATAATGTTTATTCTGCTATTATTAGTGGCTACACTTGGATCAAAAAAAGTGTAACTAACTGTTATTGCCGGAAACAGATATTTTTGTAGGGGAACATCCGTTAGAATCCTGGCTTTGCGAAATCCAGCGAGGACCGACGGGGCCTTGTCGACAGCCCGTGTGGGAGCGGCCCCAGATCTACTGGCCGAGACTCGCGAGAGCGTTACGCACCGGAGCACTGGAAATCTGCATTACCCCACCGAAGGGTTGATCCAACTCCAGGATTAGATAGAGTGCGCTCGCAGCCACCAACGCGCAGACAAACAAGACCGCAAACACCGGTGTATTGCGAGGGGTTAATACGCCAAAGTTGATGAAGATGATGGTAAGCCAGAAAACTACCAGCACAAAGATCGGCATCGGAAATGACCGCTGCCCCAACTGTTGGATAAGGAGCAAGCGTGTTGCGTTAGCTTCATCAAGAATCTGCAGGGTTTCCGACTGAAGCTGGCGCTGGTCGTTGTTCTGCGGTGACAGGTGCCGGAGTTTCGAGCGGAGACCACTGAGATCTTCGATTGCGTGTTTCGTTTCAACCTTTTCCAATACCATGGTGTTCTCCCCTCCCGGCCATACTCTCTCGATCGTGTTAATGACATTGTGGCGTAGAATATCCCTAGCTACTCTCGTCTCCGGTCCGTAAAGGGCCATGTTGCTATCAATCAAGACTAAATCCGCGGCTAACTGGTTGACACCTCTTTTAATCGTGTCAAATGTACCCTTTGCCGAGGAGATTAGCAGGCTAAGAACAAGAGCAGCCATCGTCGCGATCATGCTAGTCCCCAGCTTCATCACATCCCGTGAATCAGTGCTTAGATGATGATCGGACAGAAACGGGCGAATGAACGTGCCGAGCAGAGCACCGCCACATATGGTCACAAAAGCGATCAATGAAAGTTCAACCGAGTTCATAATTCACCTTCCTCTTTTTATGATAGGTATATTTATATCGTAGTAAAAATGCCGCCCTTTTCCATGCTTATGCGTTCCACCCCGATCTCCCGACCTTCTTGGCGCCTCCCCTGAGATTGGAGGCTGTATGCGATCCAATGCTGTTTCGGTTGCGGCAGTTCATCTCTGATTTCTTAGGGGTTGTCAGCTTTTTTTGCCGTATGGAATTCCAAGCTTGTTCATCCGGTTTCGGAGCGTATTTGGATGAAGCCGCAGGATTTGGGCAGCTCCTCCCGGCCCGTTGATCTTCCCGCCAGCCATCTCCAAGGCTTGCCTTATGTGCTGTACGGTCATCTCGTCCAGTGGGGGCAGATCTCTATTCCCGCCTGAGTCCTGAATCGGCGGCTTGCGGGCTCCGGAGTGCGATACAGGTAAAAGCGTCTCAAAGGAAAGCGCACCTCCCCTGTGCTGGATCAGGGCCCGTTCAATCATGTTTTCCAATTCCCGAACGTTGCCCGGCCAGTCATAAGCGACCAGCCTGTCGATAGCACCATAGCCAAGCACAGGTCTCTCCTTGAGCTTCAGCTCCTTGGTCTTCCGTTCGATGAAGTGATGCACCAGGGCCCGAATATCTTCTTTTCTCTGCCTGAGCGGCGGGATTGTGATGGGAAAGACATTGAGGCGGAACCAGAGATCTTCGCGAAATCGCCCGGAGGCAATCATTTCCTCAAGATTTCGGTGCGTAGCCGAAATAATGCGAATGTCCATCGGTATGGCACTTGTCCCTCCCACGCGCTCGATCTCTTTCTTTTGAATGACATACAGCAATTTCACCTGAGCCTGCAAGGGCAGTTCTCCGATCTCGTCTAAGAAGATAGTACCTTTGTCTGCCCGCTCGAAGCGCCCTCTTTTCTGAGCGACCGCTCCGGTGAAGGCGCCCTTCTCGTGACCAAAGAGCTCACTGTCGAGAAGAGTCTCGGGTATTGCGCCGCAGTTCACCTTGATAAAAGGCCCATCCTTGCGGGGTGAAGAATGGTGAATCGCATTGGCGATGACCTCTTTTCCTGCACCCGTCTCCCCCAGCAACAGCACGGGGCTGTTAAGGTGGGCCACCTGCCTGACCATTTCCATCACCGCTTTTAGACCAAAATCAGAACCAATGATCTCGTCCCCCGAGACGGATCGCAGTTCGTTATAGAGATAGCGGTTGTCGTCAGCCAGCATGTCCTTGAGTCGAATAATTTCCTGATGTTCCAGAGCTTTGGACATGGCAATAGCAATGGGCCCATGGAGCAGTTGGAGTAAACGTGCATGTTCATCCGTATATTGATTCAGGCCATCGACATATAGCGCAAGGGTGCCAATCTGATTTCCTTCAAGCTGCAGTATCAGGTTCATTAACGAGATATTAGTGTCGACCCCAAGTTGTTCCAGAATCTCCGGGAGGCCTGCCTCCTTGTCTGGATGAAGAATTAGGACCGTTCCTTCATTTGTCAAAAAGGCCGCCTGTACATCGGCCGCCCTTTTCCCCCGGCCTTTCTCGGGCAAGTGTATGACTCGCTTATTTAAATGGTTGAGACCGACTGATGCCACGAATTTTAAAAGATTTAAATCAGGATCCAGTATATGAAGGGTCAATCCATTTGCGGGAATATAAGCTCGTATGTATTCAAAGCAGCGCTTCAGAGCCGTTACAATGTCGAGGCTGCTGCATATGCGCAGGGTCGCCTCTCGAAAAAAAACGTTTTCATCCACGTTCATCGTTTTCTCATCGTTTCGTCTGTCTTTCTGGGTATGAAGTGCTTTCCGTGATTAAAGAGTCTTACAATATGTGGAACAATTACTAAATATGGTAGCAAGCTTTACCATATCCGGCAAACCGTAAAAAGCAAATTTATGTAACTGTCTGTTTTTAGATGCATTTCTACCTTGGCATAAAACTCGCCTATAAAGAAAAAAATACAGGTCGATCCAAAGAGGGACTGCCATGAAATGGGTTGAGATTATCTCATTACGTTGTGCTGCAAACGTCGATACGCTATTCGTGAACGTTGTGAACGAGCTTTTCAAGGCGATCAGCGAGTCTGATTCGGCGACGGATGCGCCAGAGCATCTGGTAGAAATAAGGGGATATCATCATTCCATAGTGGAGACCGATTTGAGCATCCATATCTATTGGGAGGCTGAATCGGGGAGCCAGGACAAGAGTCCTCTCGGGCTAAGATTTTCTGCTGCTTTAAGAGATCTGGGACTGCTGAATCATTCCGTATGGGTTGAGACAGCTGCCCTCGAATTCCCTCTCAGTTATGGGAACACCAGATCCAGGGAAATCTTGGAATCGGACAGGAAAGACATATCAAAAGATTTACTAAGCAATGGAGGAAAATTATGAAACCAATAGTTATCATTGTGGCGGGTTTGTTGATGATGACGCTTGTGGCGTGTTCATCAAGCAAAACAGCCGAACAGGCAGTCAGTACGCCAATAAATGTCAAAATTGGCAAAGTACATGCAATCGAGGATCATGAGGGAATGGTGCTCAGCGGCACCGTTGGTTCTCCTGCTGCGCCTTCCAATGTGTCTTTCCTGGCATCTGGCAAGGTAATACAAGTTTTGCCACGAGAAGGTGACTATGTCAGGAAAGGGCAGCTATTAGCCTCAATCGACCCGACCGATTACCAGCTGGCGCTAACAGCAGCCACGAAGCAAGCCGACATGGCCCAAATAGCGTCCGAACGCGCCGAGGATGAGCATCGACGGATGAAAATGCTGTACGACTCAAAGAGCCTGGCTCCAAACGATTATGAAAAATACAAGTCCGTATATGAATCCGCCAGAAAACAGTACGAACAGGCCACGGCTTCAGAAAAAATATCCAGGAAACACCTTACCGATGCAGAGCTCCACTCGCCGGTAAATGGATTTATTTCGAAACGGTCCATCGAACCCGGGGAAATGGCAAGCCCGGGGCGGCCGGTCTTCGAAATCGTAAACCTTGATACTGTAGAGATCAGTGTCGGAGTGCCTGAGACCGACGTGCATTCCGTTCGTGACGGACAGAAGGCTGCCATTACGCTGCCGGCATTGCCGGGGGAGTCATTCGAGGGAGTCGTGCGTCTCGTGAATGTTTCTGCAGACCCGGGCACTCGCACTTTTATGACGCGCATCAGCATTCCGAATCCGAAGCACACTCTTCAGATAGGTATGGTTGCAGAAGCACGAATTAGAGGAGATAAAGTCGTCAAGATGCTCACAGCGCCGATAGAAGCGATTGTGCGCGATCCACAGGGTGCCACGATGGTCTACGTCTACTATCCCGAGCAGAAGCGTGTGTACGCCAAGCGTGTCGAAATCGGCACCCCTCACGGAAGAGACCTCGAAATAAGAAGCGGGCTTACCAGTGACGAATGGATCGTGCTGGTAGGACAGCCGCAGCTCAGGGACGGTTCTGTGGTAGCAGCTGCAGAAACAACAGAGCAGCCGGAAGCGACTATCGGGGGAAGGGTGCGGAAATGAACTCGATAAAGTTCTGGCTTCGTTATCCCGCCGTCACCATAATATTGACGACAATGATCGTCTTCGCCGGCATCCACGCCTTCCTGAAAATGCAACGGACGGAAGATCCGACGATTACCATCAGAACTGGAATTGTTGTCGCTATGTACCCCGGAGCGACCTCCGAGCAGGTGGAAAAACAGGTCACGAAAACCCTTGAAAAGCACATCTTCAAGTTCCCCGAGGTGCGGAAGGAAAAGACTTATTCCACGAGCCGTCCCGGCATGGTCATCATCAACGTTGAGCTGGAGGACAACGTCAAGAATTCAGACCAGTTCTGGGCCAAGCTGCGCCACGAGATGAACCTGACGCGCGCCACCGAACTACCTGCCGGCGTCAAGGGGCCGGTAGTTGATTCCGATTTCGGCGATACTGTAGCGATGCTGGTAGCCGTCCATGGCAAACGGTACGGGTACCGCGAGCTGCGCGATTTCGCCGACAAGATCCACGACGAAATGCGCACCGTCCGCATGGTAGGGAAAATCGTAACCATCGGAAACCAGGGAGAGGAAATCTGGATCACCAGCAGCCTCCAAAGGATGGCCCAGTATTTCGCCGACCCGCGCCAGGTGGCCAATGCCCTGATGCAGCGAAACGTCATCCAGGGCGCAGGACAGTTTGAGGCCGACCAGTCGAAAATCCCGATCAGGACCACTGGAGTCTTCAACACCGAAAATGAAGTGCGGAACGTGCTCGTCGATGTTTCCAAGGACGGCCATCCGCTATACATCAAAGATTTCGCCGACGTGGAGCGCCGCTACCAGGACCCGACGTTCACGGTGCGTTACGACGGCGGCCCTTGCTTGCTCCTCTCGGTCGATATGCAGAAGGGGAAAAACATTGTCGAACTGGGTGAGCAGTTGGATACGGTCTTTAAGCGCCTCAAGGTGCTGCTTCCCCCCGATGCCCAAGTTGACCTGGTATGCAACCAGCCGGGGGTGGTCAAGGAGCGGATCGCCAGCCTGAGCCATGAATTCTTGATCGCCATCATAGCGGTGATTATCGTCATGATGTTACTCCTCCCCATGCGGGTCGCCCTCATCGCAGCCCTAGCCATACCCATAAGCTTGTGCGGAACCCTCGGCGCCATGGAGGCGATGGGGCTAGCCCTGCATCAGGTATCCATCGCCGGACTTATCGTGGTCCTCGGGATCGTGGTGGACAACGCCATCGTGGTAATCGACAACTACGTGGAACTCCTAGACCACAAGGTACCCAAGCAGGAAGCGGCCTGGCGGAGTGCGAGCGACGTCTTCGTCCCGGTCCTTACTGCGACCATCACGATCATCGCCTCGTTCCTGCCGCTCCTGATCATCACAGGCTCTGTCGGCGAGTTTGTCATGGCGCTCCCCATCACAGTAGCCGTCGCATTGGCGGTTTCGTTCATAGTGGCGGTCTTCGTAACACCCCTGCTCTGCAGCTTCTTCATCAAGAAAGGGCTGCACGACCACGACGCCGCGGAGGTCCCCGGCAAGGAGAAAAAAGGGCTACTCGATCGGCTTCAGGATAAATACGGGATATTGATCAATATCTTCATGAACAAAAAGTGGCTGGCTCTCTCCATGGGAGTGTGTGCCGTCGCCATTGGGGTCGTGCTCTTTGCGATAGTGCCGCAGCAGTTTTTCCCTTCCGCCGAGCGCAACCAGTTCGTGATCGATGTCTGGATGCCTCAGGGGACGCGTATTGAGGCCACTGACGCAGTCATGGGTCGGATCGAGAAAGCCCTCGCCTCCCGCAAGGGTGTCGAACACTACGCCACCTTCGTCGGCCAGAGCGCCCCGAGATTCTACTACAACGTCAATCCGCAGCAGCCGGACGGCGCCTACGGCCAGTTCATCGTCAACACCGCGTCAGTCAAGGATACAGACCGGCTGGTGAAGGAGCTCCGCCCGGCGCTGGCTGTACTAACGCCGGAGGCAATGGTGATCGTAAAGGAACTCCAGCAGGGCTCCCAGATGGAGGCGCCGCTCGAAGTGCGGATCGCCGGTGACGACGTTGTGGAGCTTAAGCGACTGGGAGAAAAGGTGCAGGGGATTCTGGAAGGCGTAGCAAATACCCAATACGTGCACCGGGACTACTTCAACGACTCGTACCTGGTGGACGTGAATGTCAATGACGAACTGGCAAACCGTCTCGGCATAACGGACGCATCTGTATCGCAAACGTTGGCTGGGGCATTCGACGGGGCCGCAGTCAGCACGTTCTGGGAAGGGGACCGCGCCGTCAGCATCAAGCTGCGGCTCGACCCAGCCTCCCGCTCATCCTTCGGGGACATAAGCAATACGTACGTCAACTCGGAACTGACTCGTGCCCGGGTCCCGCTCCGCGCCGTTGCCAATTTGGTGCCGGAGTGGCAGACCAGCAGAATCGTTCGCAGAAACGGCGTGCCTACCTTGACGATCCAGGCCTTCCCGAAGCCGGGGGTTTATGCCTCTAAAATCCTGGAACAGGCGATGCCGCAGATCAAGGCCCTGGAGCTCCCGACGGGCTACCGTATCTACTACGGCGGCGAAAAGGATAACCAGGACGAGGTGTTCCCGCAGATGATCGCCGCTCTTGGGATCAGCCTACTGGCGATCTTCCTGGTTCTGCTGGTGCAGTTCAGGAACATTTCCGAACCGCTCGTAGTGATGGCCTCGATCCCGCTTACCCTGTTTGGGGCAATGTTCGGCCTCTTGGTCACCCACAATCCGTTCGGCTTCACTTCCTTCATGGGGGTCATCAGCCTGTGCGGCATCGTCGTAAGAAACGGCATCATTCTGGTCGACTACTGCAACGAAAGGATCGCTGAAGGGGCCGGTCTGGAACAGGCTGCCCGGGAAGCAGGGGCGCGGCGGCTGCGGCCGATCTTTCTTACCTCCATGGCTGCCGCCATGGGTATGGTCCCCATGATCCTCTCCGGGTCGAGCCTTTGGAGCCCGCTGGCAAGCGTTATGTCATTCGGCCTCATTTTCTCGATGTGTTTCACGCTTCTGGTCATTCCCGTCCTCTTCACCGTAGTCAAATCAAGAACGGCCAAGTCTGCCGCTCCTATCCTCCCGATTATCGTATGTTGCGTGCTTTTTGGGGCAGGACAGGTTTCAGCGGAAACGTTAAAACTATCCCTTCCCGAAGCTGTTGATCTGGCACTCAAACAGAACACCACGCTGAAAATTTCCCGGGCGAAGGTTCTTGAAAACCAGGAGCGCATTGTCTCCGCAAAAGCTAAATATTTTCCACAATTATCAAACGAAACGTCATTTATTGGCCTTTCTGATCGCCAACTAATGAACATCCCTGCCGGCAGCTTGGGCAACGTTCCCGGGTTGGGACCATTCCCGACTCAAGACACCAAGATCAATCAAGGGTCGAACACGTTGCTTTTGACGACCACGAAACTGACTCAGCCGCTTACACAACTGTTCAAAATCAATGAAGCTAACCAAATCGCAAAGGCTGATCATAAAATATCAGAGTCGGATAAGCGAAAAACCGAACTTGAGATCATTTTCGGTGTGCATCAACTTTATTATGGATTGCTGATCGCGCAAAGACAAAAAGAAGCGGCACAAGCCGCGTTGAACGCTGCGCAGGAAGGATTGCGCGACAGTGAAGATGCTGTCAGATCCGGTAATGTTCTTGATGTTGTTGAAACAGGAAGCCGGGTGCAATTCCTGCAAAACAGGCAACTTTTGCTATCGGCCGAAAACCAGATTGCCGATACGACATCAGAGCTGAATAATCTTCTGGGGCTGCCACTTGAAACAGTGCTGGATCTGGCTGATATCGATGAATTGCCACCTGCTCCACAAACCGTACAACATTATGTTCAGGAAGCGCTGTCCAACAACCCGGAACTGCAGGCGGCAAAGGACAATGTAGAAAAGGCAACCCATGGTGTCAGCGCAGCCCGCGATGAATATATTCCGGATGTCAGTCTGTTTGCGAGCCATAACTATGAGCACGGTGCGCCGTTCCTTACGCATAACATCGGGATATACGGTGTACAGATGACATGGAATATTTTCGATTGGGGGAGCCGCAAGGGGGTTGTTGGTCAGAGGAAGGCGCAGCTTATTCAGGCCGAAGAAAATGTAAAACTGTTAGAAGATAGCATCACGGTTGAAATCAGCAAGGCTTACCGAAAGCTGGAGCGGACCAAGCTGATAGTGGAAGTTGCCAGAGAAGCAGTTGTGCTGCAAACAGAGAGTCAGCGCCTAAGCGCAAACCGCATGGAAGCCGGGGTCATTAAGAAAGCGCAATATGACGAATCGGTTGCAGCAGTCAAGAAAGCTGAATGGGAAGAGCTCCAGGCTAAATTGGGATACCGACTTGCGCAGGTAGAACTCGAGCGGATCGCCGGCCGGTTCAAGTATTAAGTCTGTAGCAAGAGTCCTTTTTGCAAAGGACTGTTGCTACAGAACAGATATGCTCTTGAGATTTCAAGCGGAGGTGCACAATGGTTTGCAAATATTTTATTGATGATAATATGGGCGCTTGCGGAGCAACTGGTTTCTCACATATTCCGCTTATTAGTGAAATGGAACAGTTATGCTTTAAAGATTTCCATGCGTGCCGTATTTACAACGAATATGAAGATAGCCATGTCCCCGTTAACAAAACAGTCGACCTCGCCACGGCTATCGGCAATGATAAATTTGTAAAGGGACGCTGGCATGTCCATAGCGCTGGAAAACATGGTTAACAAATGCCGATATGGCGCCTAATTAAACGGTTGGAAAGGAGAAAGACAATGAAACTGCAGGAAGTGAGAGCTATTGCAAAGCAGAGGGGGGTTGACCCTGGACGCTAGAAGAAGGCCGAACGCATAAAAGCCCTACAGCGCGATGAAGGCAATAATGACTATACGGTGCGGTTGTGGTGAGAGCATAATCGTACAGACCATAATGAATTTATAATTGCACACCACACCAAGCGTGTGCTTTTATCACACTAAATGGAAGGATATACCATGGGAAAAAAAACAAAAGAAACTCACGTCTCAACTACTGCTGAAACACGAGAGCATACCCGGACGGACACAAGCGTAGCTTCAATCAAGCAGTCTATCCTGGACAACCTTTATTATGTACAGGGAATACCTGTGGAACTTGCGACACGGAATGACTGGTATCTAGCTGTCGCCTACACTGTGAGGGACAGGATGATTGAGCACTGTATCCGTGCAGTCGCGAGAGTTAGGGATACTGATGTGAGAATCACGAGCTACCTCTCAGCGGAGTTTCTTATGGGGCCTCAGCTCGGTAACAATCTGCTGAATCTTGGTATCACCGACCAGACACGGGAGGCGGTGAAAGAGTTCGGCCTGGACCTGGATGATCTGCTTGCGCAGGAGGTAGAGCCTGGATTGGGCAACGGCGGTCTTGGCAGGCTTGCTGCCTGTTATATGGATTCACTTGCTTCGTTGAATGTGCCGGCTATCGGGTACGGCATACGGTATGAGTTCGGCATCTTTGATCAGGAGATACGTGACGGATGGCAGTTTGAAACGACGGACAAATGGCTACACCTGGGGAATCCATGGGAGATTTCCCGGCCTGAACGAGCCCACTACGTGAATTTCGGCGGACGGACAGAGCCCTACCAGGACGAGCATGGCCGATACAGGGTGAGGTGGGTCCCAAGCTATGTCATCAAGGGAATAGCTTACGACACGGTTGTTCCGGCCTACAGGAATGATATTGCGGAAATTCTGAGACTCTGGAAATCGGAGGCAGTCGAATCCTTTGACTTTCGGGCATTCAATGTGGGCGACTACTATAAAGCAGTGGACCAGAAGGTGATTTCCGAGACCCTGAGCAAGGTTCTCTACCCGAACGATGAGCCGGAAATAGGAAAGGTTCTCCGTTTAGCGCAGCAGTATTTCTTCGTATCCTGCTCGCTTCAGGACATGATTTATATTCATCTGCTGAGGGGAAAGGACATTGAGACGTTCCATGAGAGCTTCGCAGTTCAACTGAATGATACACATCCTTCAATTGCAGTAGCAGAACTTATGCGGCTTCTTGTGGACGAACATCTGATTGACTGGGACAAAGCCTGGCAAATAACAAAGCAAACCATGGCGTACACAAACCATACACTGCTGCCGGAGGCGCTCGAGAAATGGTCTCTGCATCTTTTCAGCAGGGAGCTACCCCGGCATTTAGAGATCATTTATGAGATCAACCGCAGATTTCTCGACGAAGTCCACCTCAGATATCCTGGAGATGACGAGCGGGTTGCCCGTCTATCGCTTATTGATGAGACCGGAGAAAAGTATGTACGCATGGCGCATCTGGCCTCTGTCGGAAGTTATCATATTAATGGAGTGGCGGCACTGCACACCGATCTTCTCACAAAAACCGTTTTGAAAGACTTCTACGACATCTACCCTGAACGTTTCGTGAACATAACGAACGGGGTGACTCCGCGTCGCTGGGTTGCCTTGAGCAACCCGGGACTCACGGGGCTCATCACAAAGCGGATCGGCGATACATGGGTAAAGCATTTTGACAGTGAGATTGGAAAGATAGAGCCTTTCGCGGATGATCCAAGTTTTAGGCAAGAGTGGAGGAAGATCAAACTCGAAAACAAAAGCAAGTTTGCGATGATCATCATGGAACGAACAGGCGTTGTGGTCGATCCCGACACTCTCTTCGACATCCAGGTGAAGCGGATCCATGAATACAAGCGGCAGCACCTTAACGTGCTCCATATCATCACCCTTTACAACAGGATAATGAGGGATCCCTCGGTTGAAGTCGTCCCCCGGACGTTTGTCTTTGGGGGAAAGGCCGCACCGGGCTATTTCATGGCGAAGCTGATCATTAAGCTGATCACATCTGTCGCTGAGATTGTGAACAATGATCCTAATGTGGCAGGAAGGCTAAAGGTCGTCTTTTTCCCGAACTTCAACGTGAAAAACGCTCATCATATCTATCCTTCCGCTGACCTGTCTGAGCAGATTTCAACAGCCGGAAAAGAGGCATCAGGCACGGGCAACATGAAATTCTCGATGAACGGCGCCCTCACCATCGGCACCCTTGACGGCGCAAACGTGGAGATCCGCGAAGAGGTTGGCGCTGAGAATTTTTTTCTCTTTGGTCTGACCGCCGGTGAAGTACAAGAGCAGAAAGTTACGGGCTACCATCCCCGAAGCTACTATGCGTCGAACCCGAACCTCCGGCAGGCGCTCGATCAGCTGCGCACAGGACACTTCTCGCCGGGAGACAGAGAACTCTTCATGCCTCTGGTCAACAACCTGCTGGATTACGATCCTTTTATGCTCCTTGCTGACTATCAGTCTTATATCGATTGCCAGGACCGGGTAAGTGCAGCCTATCGTGATCAGGAGCAATGGGTTCGCATGTCAATCCTGAACGTGGCCCGCATGGGGAAGTTTTCTTCTGACCGCTCCATACGGGAATATTGCGACAATATCTGGAAGATAAATCATGTCAGCGGAGTGTGAATGGATGATGGAGCGGGAAACATTCTTCTCAGGGCAGCCAGTGATTGACAGAAAACGGGGGAGCAGTTTTCCCCTCGGAGCAACCGTGTCGCAGGACGGCGTCAATTTCAGCGTCTTTTCGAAGAATGCCGATGCAATAGAACTCCTGCTCTTTGATAATGCAGAAGATCTTGGGCCCACGCGCACAATCCTTCTTGATTCAAAGAAGAACAGGACATACCATTACTGGCATGTCCATGTCCCGGATATCGGTCAAGGGCAGATCTACGGATATCGTGCCTATGGATCCTATGAACCGGAACGAGGCATGCGTTTCAACTCCTGTAAGGTGCTTCTCGATCCCTACTGCAGGGCGGTTGTCGTACCTGAGAAGTATAGCCGCAAATTGGCGAGAGGTCCTGGGGACAATTGCGGTACTGCGATGAAGAGCATGGTGACAGATCCGCGCTTATATGACTGGGAGGGTGACAGGCCCCTGATGCGGTCATTTGCGCGCACGATCATTTACGAGATGCATGTCCGCGGGTTCACAGCCCACCCGAGTTCAGGAGTCTCAACAGGGAAGCGGGGAACGTATGCTGGCCTGATCGAAAAGATCCCCTACCTTCAGGACCTCGGCATCACCGCCGTTGAACTTTTGCCGGTCTTTCATTTTGACGAACAGGATGCGCCTCCAAGGTTTAAAAACTACTGGGGCTACGCACCTGTCTCGTTCTTCGCTCCCACTCCGGCATATAGCTCTCGGAAAGACCCGCTCGAAACGGTCGATGAATTTCGAGATATGGTGAAGTCACTTCACCGAGCTGGGATCGAAGTGATTCTGGATGTTGTCTATAATCATACGGCCGAAGGCGATCATGATGGCCCGACGTTATGTTTCCGCGGCTTTGCAAATGATTCATATTATATGCTGGAAAGAGACAAGACCTATCATGCGAATTACGCCGGCTGTGGCAATACGCTCGATGCGAGCAACCCCTTCGTACGCCGGATGATCATAGATAGCCTTCACTACTGGGTCGAGGAGATGCACGTGGATGGATTCAGGTTCGACCTCGCCTCGATCATGACCCGGGACAGTCAGGGCCGGCCTCTCGACAACCCTCCTGTGCTGTGGGACATTGAGACAGATCCTGCATTGGCAGGCATTAAGCTGATTGCCGAGCCCTGGGACGCGACCGGACTCTACCTTGTCGGCAGTTTCGTCGGCGAAAGGTGGAGGGAGTGGAATGGGCGGTTCAGGGATGATGTCCGGAGCTTTCTCAAGGGAGACAGTGGTGCAATTTCAAGATTCGCATGCCGTCTGTTAGGCAGTCCCGATATCTTTGGGCATGGGGAGCGCGAGCCCGAACAAAGCATCAACTTCGTCACCTGCCATGATGGGTTTACCATAAATGATCTGGTTTCATTCAACCATAAGCACAACGAGGCGAACGGTGAGGAGAACCGCGATGGCAGCGCCGACAACCTAAGCTGGAACTGCGGCATTGAGGGCCCTACGGACAGTCCGGCAATCGAAGAGCTCAGGAACAGGCAGGTGAAGAATTTTTTGAGCGTCACCCTTCTGGCCCCAGGGGTGCCGATGATCCTGATGGGTGATGAGGTCAGGAGAACTCAGGGAGGCAATAATAATGCCTACTGCCATGACAGCGAGATCAGTTGGTTCGACTGGGACCTCCTTGCGAGACACGCCGACCTGCATAGGTTTGTCAAAAACCTCATCACGGCCCGCCTCCAGTTTTACGTAGCAAGTGATGTCCCTGGATTGACCCTGAATCAACTTCTGCAGCAGGCTCACATACAATGGCATGGGGTGAAACTCAACCAGCCTGACTGGGGAGCTGACTCACATGCTATTGCCCTGACCGCAACCAGTCTAAGAGGCAGATTCATGATCCATCTGATGATGAATGCATACTGGGAAGATCTGGAATTCGAGGTTCCGTCAGTTGCCGTTTCCCCGGGGCAAAACTGGAAGCGGTGGATCGATACTTTCATGGAATCGCCGGAGGACATTTGCTCCTGGGATGATGCGGCGGTGTTCAGAGAAGCCATATATAAGGTGCGGTCACGGTCGTTGGTGGTCCTTGTCGCCCGGTTGGAAAACCATGGGAAACTATAAACTAATGAGCAATATTGGATTGACGCGTGAATGAAACGTGTTCATCACGGCGTTAAATTTCTGGATTGAACGGAGGTAGTTATGCCTGTAGCTGATTATAAGATCTATTGTCAGATGCTCGATAGGGCTCGCAGTGGACATTTTGCATACCCCGCCATTAACGTGACATCGATCACGACTGCAAATGCCGTCCTCAAGGGGCTTGCCGAAAGCAAGAGCGACGGCATCATTCAGGTTTCGACTGGCGGCGGAGCCTTTGCTTCGGGTTCTTCCTTAAAGGACATGGCCCTTGGGGCGATCTCGATAGCCGAACATGTGCATCGTGCAGCGGAACGGTATCCTGTCTATGTCGCCCTTCATACAGATCACTGCCAGGCGGATAAGCTCGATAAATTGGTCATTCCTCTTGTGGAGGAGACCGAGAGGCGGAGAGCATCTGGCCGGCCTAACCTCTTCAATAGCCATATGTTTGATGGAAGCGCCCTGCCGCTGAAAAAGAACCTCGATATCGCAGTCAAGCTTCTGGAAAGGTTCCAACGAAATGAGCTCATCCTTGAGATAGAAGCCGGAGTTGTAGGCGGAGAGGAAGATGGTGTGAAAGGTGAGGCAGGCGCCAAGCTCTATACGACGCCTGAGGACACCCTTGAGGTTGCTCGGCAGTTAAATGCTGTTAAGGGCGCACGGTATCTCCTTGCTGCGACCTTCGGCAATGTCCACGGCGTCTACAAGCCAGGCCATGTGAAGCTTAAGCCCTCGATCCTCAAGGACTGCCAGGATGCTGTAGTAAAGGAATACGGGGAAACGGCGCGTTTTTATCTCGTTTTCCATGGTGGCTCAGGCTCTGAACTGCAAGACATCCGCGAAGCTATTGATTACAGCGTAGTCAAGATGAATATCGACACCGACACCCAGTATGCCTTCACACGTGCTATCGCTGACCATATGCTTAAGAACTACAATGGCGTCCTCAAGGTGGATGGTGAGATGGGGGATAAGAAGACCTATGATCCCCGAACATACCTCTCCCTGGCCGAGTCTGCTATGGCAGATCGGGTCAAACAGGCGGTGAGTGATCTGCGGTCTGTCGGGACCACTATGTTTAAGAAATAGGTGAGTTCATATGGAGAACAGCGATCTCGATTTCACGATAGAAAGGCTTGGCGAGTGCAGATTCTCTTTCCCACAGCAGGGGGGCCGGTTCACTGATGACGGTGAACGCATTCTCTATGACACTCAGGTTGATGTCATTCGGAGAATGTTTCGCGAGGGGAAGGAGCCACCTTCCATGGAGGTAGCCGGTCCGAGAGAGAAGATATTCTTTGACCCATCATCACTCGCCTGTGGGATTGTGACCTGCGGAGGGCTCTGTCCAGGGTTGAACGATGTGATACGGGCAGTCGTGCTAAGCCTCAGCCACCACTACGGCGTGAAAAAGATTTATGGGTTCCGCTATGGCTATGAAGGCCTTGTGCAGAAGTACGGTCACAATCCTGTTGATCTCACTCCGGAGACGGTGAGTGGGATCAATAAGGCGGGTGGCACCATACTAGGCTCTTCCCGCGGACCACAGGACCCTGTTGAGATCCTGAAAACCCTTGAGGACCTGAGGATAGGAATCCTTTTTGCAGTTGGTGGAGACGGTACCCTCAGGGGCGCACAGAAGATCGCCCAGGAGGCTGCGCGCAGAGGACAGAAGATCAGCGTCATCGGTATCCCAAAAACAATAGATAATGATATTTCATATATCCAGACAACCTTCGGCTTCGAGACGGCCGTTTCTGAGGCTAGGAGGGCGACATATGCCGCACACTCTGAGGCCAGGGGTGCGCGTAACGGCATCGGCCTGGTGAAGCTTATGGGGCGTGATTCCGGGTTCATAGCCGCCTTTTCTGTCCTTGTAGGCAGTGAGGTGAATTTCTGTCTCGTCCCTGAGGTGCCTTTTGGTCTCGAAGGATTCCTCCAGGCCTTGAGGAAACGACTCGAACAGAAAGCGCATGCAGTTATTGTACTGGCAGAGGGTGCCGGACAGGACCTCACAGCACAGACTGGTGAATGCGATTGCTCGGGTAACATCAAGTACGGTGATATTGGCATTTTTTTAAGAGACAACATCAGGGATTATTTCAAAGGCATTGGCATGGAGATAAATCTGAAGTATATCGATCCAAGCTACATGATACGCAGCCTTCCAGCGAATCCTCACGATTCGGCCTTTTGTCTTGTGCTGGGGCAATGTGCTGTGCATGCCGGGATGAGCGGCAGGACAAACATGGTTGTCGGCTTTTGGAACCACTTGTTCACCCATGTCCCGATATCCTTGGCCGTATCGAAGCGTAAAAGGATAGATCCTGAAGGAGAGCTCTGGAACAGTGTCGTCGCCTCCACCGGACAACCGAGGAATATGCGATGAACGGGATCGACAACTGTCAGCGCTGCGCAAGTCAGAAACAAGCAGAGAGGGTGTCCGAGATTGGTGTTTCACCATCCCTAACTTATCCTCTTAGGAATCTGCTCATCCCGGACAGTAATAATCTTCCGGAGTCAATAGAAGGAGAGTGAATCATAAATGGACCTTCCATTACATAAAACAAAGATCGTATGTACCATCGGACCTGCTTCGGCATCGCCTGAAGTAATGGAAAAGATGATTCAGGCGGGGATGAACATCGCCCGGCTCAACTTCTCACATGGTGATTTCGACAGCCACCGGATTGTAGTCCGGAACCTGAGGTCAGCGGCCAATGCCGCCGGAAAGCGGGTTGCCATCATGGCGGACCTCTCCGGTCCGAAGATGCGCATCGGCAAACTCGTGCAGGAGCCTGTTGAACTGAAATCCGGTGACACTTATACACTTACGACCGACAACATCGTCGGCGATTCGGAACGGGCTTCGGTCACCTTCAAGAAACTCCCGCTGGCGGTCAAACCCGGTGATACGCTTTTCTTGAATGACGGTATCATACAGCTCGCTGTCTCTTCCGTTAAAGGCAACGAGGTCAACTGCAAGATTATAGTCGGCGGTGAACTCTGGTCCCGCAAGGGACTCAATCTGCCGGGCATAAATCTTGGCATTAGCGCCTTCACGGAGTACGACAACGATTGCCTGAAATTCGCTGCGGAGGAAGGAATCGATGCGGTCAGCCAGTCCTTTGTCGAGACTGGCGCCGACATCAGGGCAGTACGTCAGGCTGCAGATTTGCTGGGCTACCACCCGGTTATCATCGCCAAGATAGAGCGCTCTAACGCCCTTGATCACATGGATGATATTCTCGACGAAGCGGACGGTATCATGATTGCCAGAGGAGACCTTGGAGTAGAAGTCCCTATAGAAAGGATCGCTGTCATCCAGAAGGATCTCATGCGACAGACCAATAGGAGGGCGAAGCCGGTCATTACGGCAACACAGATGCTAGAGTCTATGACTGAGAACGGGCGGCCGACACGCGCCGAGGTGACTGACGTCTCAAATGCGATCCTCGACGGAACCGACTGCGTTATGCTCTCAGGGGAATCTGCCATGGGAAAATATCCGGTTGATGCGGTCAGGATGCTGGCGAAAATCGCTGCAGAGGTCGAACCCAAGAGACGGATGACCAGTATCCTTGATATGTATCAGGACATGGATATTAAAAACAGACTGAAGCTGGAACATCTGATCGCGATAGCGGTCGAATCGAGCCTCCAATATGCCTCTCCGGCCGCGGTTTTCGCGCCGACGCACAGCGGAGCAACGGCCCGGAGTCTCTCTTTCTTCAGGCTTCCAGTGTGGATTGTCGGCATAAGTTCAAGTGAGGCGACCTGTCAGGGGTTAGTATTTTCGTCAGGCGTTTATCCTGTCCTGCGCCAGGATCATCCAAAGGATTATTCCTCTTTTGTTCGGGCTTGGGTCGAGGAACACGGGCTTCAAGGGGAAATCTCAGTGCTCACGGAAGGCCCTTCATCGAAGCATCCCGAGGTTAATAATCGCATGGAAATTATTGATCTCAGGCGTCCGTTTAGTCAGTAGAGGATTGGGGAAGGGTAGATAAGAGGAGGAAAGCATGAAAACTATAGTACTGCTCAGGCATGGCGAGAGCATCTGGAATCAGGAGAACCGTTTCACAGGCTGGACCGACGTGCCGCTCTCCGAAAAGGGGATCCAGGAGGCTCGCGAAGCAGGGCGTCTCCTCCGCGAGGGGGGATATGCCTTCGATATGGCCTTCACATCAGTGCTGAAGCGGGCTATCAAGACCCTGTGGATTGTTCTGGAAGAGATGGATCTCATGTGGGTCCCGGTCGTCGGCAGCTGGCGTCTGAACGAGCGCCACTACGGCGCACTGCAGGGCCTCAACAAGGCTGAGACCGCAAAGGAGTATGGAGAAGAGCAGGTAAACTTGTGGCGCCGCAGTTTTGATGTGCGTCCACCAGCGCTTACCGAAGATGACCTGCGGCATCCCCGCAACGACCCTAAATACGCCCGTCTTCACCAATGGGATCTGCCTGCGACGGAGTGTCTTAAAGACACCATTGATCGCTTCCTTCCCTATGCCCAGGAGAATATTGCCCCCGCCATGCTGGCAGGGCGGCGCGTACTCATTGTAGCACACGGAAACACATTACGGGCGCTCGTCAAGTATGCGGATCGGATCTCTGACGATTATATTGCAAACGTGAACATACCAACTGGGATTCCGCTCGTCTACGAGCTTGAGGATGATCTTAAGCCGATACGCAGCTACTACCTGGGCGATCAGGAGTCTGCGAGAAAGGCTGTGGAAGCTGTGGCAAATCAGTCAAAGACAATATGAGAGGTAAAGAAAGGGAGATAAAAGATCTGTTAGAGCTGATGACAAAGACAAAGAAGGAGATGCCATTATGAAAATTCTGATCACTCCGCGAATGGAACGTTGCATCGGGTGCCATTCCTGCTCGCTCGCATGTGCCCGTCTTGTGCATAAAAGCCTTTCCTGGGACACTGCTGGAATACGCATCCGGTCTGCTGGCGGCCTCTCGACAGGGTTCGAGGCACGGACGTGCCTAGCCTGCGACCCCGCACCCTGCGTCAGGGTCTGCCCCACGGGTGCGTATTCGCAGCGGAAGAACGGCGGCGTAATAGCTAGAAAAAAGCTTTGTATCCGCTGCGGGGATTGTGTAAAGGCATGTCCTGTGGACGCGATATACCTTGACGCATCAGGTGAGCCGTATGTCTGTATCCATTGTGGTAAATGTGTGCCCTACTGTCCCCATGATTGTCTGGAACATGCGGAGATTTCACGTGGTGGTTTCGCGGCAGAAAAAAAAGGGGAAGAGACCGGGGAGGCTCAGTCATGATCAGGGACTATTTTAGAGTACTTCTGGTTAATCTTTCGACCGGACAACGTACCATTTCCGATATCGATGGCAGAAATACGGTAGCAGGCGGAAGTGGTTTGGCAGCGATGCTCTTCGGAAAATACGGCCTCCCGGGGAAGCCTTGGGACGACCCTGGCCAACCGCTTATCTTTGCGATTGGTCCGCTTACCGGCTATTTCCCGCTCATGAGTAAGACGGTCTGCGCCTTTAAGTCCCCATATCACGATCAATACGCTGAGAGCCACGGTGGAGGCCGTTCAGCCCTTTCCTTGCGGTTTGCCGACTTTGATGCACTGGTGATCATTGGTAGGGTAAAGTCACCGTCGGCCCTTATCATAGGGTCGCGCCGGATTGATCTGGAAGACGTCCACTATCTATGGGGTACCGACCTCCAGGTTGCAGGAAGGATTCTGCGGCGTATGTTCCCCGGATCAGGCCACCGGACGATCCTCAGGATAGGTCCAGCAGGTGAGAGACAGTCACCCATGGCCTGCATCAGCGTCGACACCTATCGCCATTTCGGCAGACTGGGCGGTGGTGCCGTGATGGGATCAAAAAATCTCAAAGCGATCATGATACATGGCGACGGGTCCTTCCCTATTCCTGAAGGCGATGAATATGTGAAGTTGTTTGAAAAAGTTCACACTGAGATGACCGATACCGACATGATGAGCAAGTACCATAACCTTGGCACGCCCGGTAATGTAGCTATCATGAATGCCATCAAGGCGTTGCCGCTGAGGAACCTTCAGGCGACTACCGACCAGGCGACAGAGGGAATTACGGGTGAACGGTTCGCCGACGTTGCGCTTCTTAGAAACGCGGCCTGCTCCGGCTGTCCTGTCGGTTGCATCCATATCGGTTTCGTGAGAGAGCGCTTTCAGAAAGAGAACCGCTACATCTACCGTCAGATCTCTTACGACCATGAGCTGATTTTCGCCGTCGGCTCCATGATCGGCGTAATGGACTGCTTCGAGGTGCTCAAACTTATCGATGTGGCTGAGAAAATGGGACTCGATGTGATGTCAGCCGGTGTCTCGCTTGCATGGGCGACCGAGGCTTTTAGCAAGGGCATCATCACCGAGAAAGAAACGCTTGTGCCCCTTGCCTTTGGCAACGGGACCTCATACCAGACCGCGCTGCACCATCTCGCCATCGGTACGAATGAGTTTTACCAAGTTCTTTCACGCGGTACGATGAAGGCAGCGGAACGTTACGGCGGCGGTGATTTCGCCTGTGTGCTCGGGCAGGAGATGGCTGGCTATGCTACGGGCGAGACGTTTTTTGTTTCCCAGGCTCTTGGTTTGCGTCACTCGCATCTTGACTCTGCCGGATATTCATATGATCAAAAGCCGAAGGGCAAGACCATCGAGAATGCGGTGAAGTTCCTGGTCCAGGACGAACAGGGAAGGGTTCTTCTCACCTCAATGGTTGCCTGCCTGTTTGCACGAAGCGTGTATACCGATGAGTTGCTGGCGAATTGCCTGAAGAGCGTCGGCTACGGTACGCTTGCGGAGAACATGACCCAAGTCTCCAAAGAGATCCAGAGACTCAGATGGAGGATGAGGGTCGGCACAGGGTTCAGGCCGGAACTCGTATCGATCCCTAAACGGTTCACAGAGATAACGACGTGGAAGGGACAGATCGATAGCGTTTTTCTCAACGGCCTTAAAGACCAATACGCAAGCGCCATTCTTGCACTTGCAGCGCCAGAAATGAACAAGCTCACCGAGAGCGGTTGAGCAAGGGACCCATGATCATAAGTAAGACGTCAGGGCTAACCTGAGCGATGAAGTATGAGGATGAAAAATGCAAGATAACCTTGGTAATGGAGGCTATTATGTGGGAACAATGCAGCAGTTGTGCGCATTTTTGTGGCAGTTTCGTGAAGGAAGAACCTTCCTGCACAGCTTTCCCGTTGGGCATTTCCTATGGAAATCTGGGAGGGTATCCCAGGTTACATCAAATGAAAGCAGCTGGCTAATGTTTAGGATTTGAGGACATTGTGACAGAGAAGAATGTGTTATTTTATGCTATGGTGATTGCATTCGTGTATCTGGCGTGTGTGATGATTTCGCCTTTCATCCTGGCTATCTTCTCGGCGGTGGTCTTTTCAATCGTTCTATCGCCTGTCTATGAGTTCATCGGTAAAAGGTTAAAGAATGCCAATATAGCAGCCGCTGTCGTCGTACTCATAGCCCTGCTGCTATTTGTCGCGCCATTATCATATTTTTGCTATTTGTTGATTGATGAAATCAAGGTAATAATCAGTCTATCCGGCGGAAAAGACATCCCCACGATTATTTTCGAGAATAGTAATCTGAAATCAGCGATTGCAGAAATGGCACAACTGCTGAATATCCCGCCTGAAGAATTATACAGCTATCTACTCAGGCTTATTGTCGCTGTAAAGACCGGCCTCACTCGGATTGTTAGCGAAAATGCATTAGTCGCTATCAATGCAGTCATGAACTATTTCATAATGCTCTTTACGCTCTTTTTTCTTCTTCGTGACCGGGAAGCTTTTGTTTCCGCAATACGCAGGCTTCTGCCCTTGACGGCAATACAGAAGGAACAGCTGAAAACAAGAATAGAAGAGGTCATTATATCTACCATGTATGGCGGGGTCATGATTGCGCTGGCTGGCGGTGTTATAGGAGGGGTAGCGTTTCATTTTCTGGGTGTCCCCTCTCCCCTACTGCTTGGCTTTGCGATGTCAGTGTTTTCTTTTATCCCGATTGTAGGATCGTTCGCGATCTGGGGCCCGGTCACGGCATATCTATTCATAAGCGGCGAAATAATAAAAGGCATTATTATGGCGGCAGTGGGCATAGTTGTAATAGTCGGACTGGTAGAACACATACTGAAACCAAAAATAATGGGGCAACGGGCAAGGATACATACAGCACTGATCTTTTTTGGAGTACTGGGAGGAATACACGTTTTCGGTGTGATAGGCTTTGTTGCGGGCCCGCTTATTGTAGCGGTTCTTATGATGACAATGCCGCTTATAGAAAAGAAGCTTGAGCAATAGCGGCGTGATGACAGAACGTATCAGCCGGGAGGGAAAAGTGGCATCTGACAAAGCGCTACAGAAAGCAGATCTGTCGCTGCTCCGTCTTGCCGACGGAACGCTGACAGTGCGTCTATCCGGGGAATGGAAACTGGGAAAGCAGCTTCCGCAGGGTGAAGAGTTACGGGGCAAGATCGAGTCCGCAGAGACAGTCAGCCGCCTCACCTTTGACACTCAGGCCATGACAGGATGGGATAGCGGCCTCATAACATTCCTTATGGATATCATCGATCTCGGCTCGGAAATGCATATTCCTGTCGAGAAGGACCGCCTGCCGGCAGGCGTACAGCGAATCCTGACCCTTGCTTCTGCAGTTCCTGAAAGAAAGGGTGTGCGCAGGAAAGCTACTAAGACCTCGTTTGTCGATAGGGTAGGAGAATCTTCAATCGCCTTCTGGCGTTCTAGTCTCGAAATGGTCGGGTTCATTGGGGAGGCCTCTGTCGCCTTTATGAGATTGCTCGTGGGAAAGGCCCAGTTTCGCCCCTCTGATCTCCTTCTCACGATGCAGGAATGCGGTGCGCAAGCTCTTCCGATTGTCTCGCTTATCAGTATCCTTGTCGGCATCATACTAGCCTTCATCGGCGCCATCCAACTTAAGATTTTCGGTGCACAGATCTATGTGGCCAGTCTGGTAGGAATCGGAATGGTCCGGGCACTTGCGGCTGTTATGACCGGGATTATAATGGCCGGCCGCACCGGAGCATCATTTGCCGCTCAGCTCGGTACGATGCAGGTGAATGAGGAAATCGACGCTTTGAAGACCCTCGGAATCTCACCCATGGAATTCCTCGTCCTCCCGAGAATGCTTGCCCTTTTTTTCATGATGCCTCTTTTGAGTCTTTATGCTGACTTGATGGGAATAATCGGCGGCTTGATAATTGGGGTCTCTATGCTTGACCTGAGTTTCATGGAATACTACAACAAGACTTGTGAATCCGTGCACCTGAATGACTTATGGGTCGGGCTATTCAGTGCCGCGGTCTTCGGCGTGCTTGTGGCGCTCGCAGGCTGTCTCCGCGGAATGCAGTCCGGACGGAGCGCTTCAGCAGTCGGTGAAGCGACAACCTCTGCAGTGGTTACAAGCATAGTCAGCATCGTTGTGGCTATGGCCGTGATAACGTTTGTCTGTAATGTGCTGCATATCTAAGGAGTACAGAGTGGAGATAAGAGAGGCGGAGCCACATATCATTGTGGAGGACCTGACCGTGGCCTATGGGAGCAACGTGATCCTCCATGACCTCACCTTTACCATTAACAGAGGCGATATATTCATAATCATGGGAGCAAGTGGCGGCGGCAAGAGCACCATTTTGCGGAGCATGGTCGGACTCCTTCAGCCGACAAAAGGACAGGTCCTCTATGACGGCCTGAGTTTCTGGTCAGCAGGGCCCGAAGAACAGAAGAGCATTATGAGAAAGTTCGGCGTACTCTATCAGGGCGGCGCTCTCTGGAGTTCTCTCACTCTTGGAGAAAACGTTGCCCTGCCGCTCCAGCAATACACGGACCTGAGCTCAGGTCAGATTGAAAGGATCGCCTCGCTCAAGCTCGCGCTTGTCGGACTCGCCGGCTTCGAGGAGTACTATCCATCCGAGATCAGCGGCGGCATGAAGAAACGCGCCGGACTGGCTCGCGCCATGGCGTTAGACCCTGAAATCCTCTTCTTCGATGAGCCCTCTGCGGGACTCGATCCGATCAGCGCCCATCTGCTTGACGAGTTGATCATCGAACTTAGAAATAGTCTTGGGGCCACGGTAGTTGTTGTGACCCATGAATTGGCGAGCATATTCGCGATCGGAAATAACTCAGTCTTTCTCGACGCCGACACGAGAACGATGATCGCCGGGGGAGCGCCCATGAAACTCCTCGCCGAGTCAAAGGACCCCAAAGTGATGAACTTTCTGACCCGTGGAGAGGGTCGTGTACAAGAAGAGATAAGGTAGAAATCGATGATTGAGGAGAAAAATAATGAGTAAACAGGCAAACAAAACGCTCATCGGCGCTTTTGTCCTGGGCGCTTTGGTTCTCATCGTTACGGGTGTAGTCGTCTTCGGTTCAGGCACATTCTTCAGAAAGGTCAATAGGAACGTGATGTTCTTTGAGGGCTCGGTGAAAGGGCTCCAGATTGGGGCGCCGATCATTTTCCGAGGCGTCCAGATAGGGCACGTTACCGACATCGCCCTGGAGCTCAATGCAAAAGACCTCACCGCATTCATCCCGGTTTACACAGAAATCGATCCTCAAAAAGTCATTCCAATCGCGGACAAGCCAAGCTATGACCAACTGTATCTTCAGGCATTGATAGAGAAAGGACTGAGAGCCCAGCTTCAGCTGCAGAGTTTCGTCACCGGCCAGCTTATGGTCAATCTCGATTTCTACCCAGATACTCCGATCAGACTTGTTGGCCTCGAAAAGAAATATCCTGAAATCCCGACAATTCCTTCGAGTCTTGAGAAACTGACAAAAAGCTTCGAGGCGTTGCCGCTCAAGGAGATCGCCGACAGATTAAACGAAACCCTTGCAGGAATAAACAGGCTTGTCAACTCCCGGGACCTGCAGACAAGCATCAGCTCGCTGAATCAGTTGCTCAAAAATACTGATGCTCTGGTGAAAAATGTTAACACAAAGATCGGGCCTCTGGCTTCAGATATCAAGGGAACGACGGATGCTGCCCGGGCAGCCTTTGTGCAGGCCGAAAAAACACTCAGATTTGATGAAGGTGCACCCGGGCAGATCGCAGTGAGCGTTAAAGAAACCCTATCAGCAGCCCAGGCCACTCTGAAAGAAACAAACAAAGCCGTCGAAAATATCAACGGGATCGCTGCGCAAAATGCAAATCTCGGTTATGAGATAGGCAGGACGCTTGAGCAGGTCGCTGAGCTTTCCCGTTCCATCCGTGTTCTGGCGGATTACCTTGAACGCCACCCTGAAGCCTTGCTTAGAGGGAAGCGCCCTGAGAAAGGAGAATGAAAATGAGAACCATTCATTTAGAGCGGTATGTGCTCTTTACCCTCGCAATATTCATGGTCCTTTTGACCGGGTGCGCCAGCTCGCCGTCGTCGAAGTTCTATCAGCTAAACCCGGGGCAGAACAAAACTTCGGTCACAGGCGATGTATCCCTCGATCAAAGCCAGGTCATTGCGATAGGTCCCGTTCGCATACCTGACTATCTCGACCGGCCTCAGATAGTGACACGCTCCGGCAAGAATGAGCTCAAACTCTCGGAATTTGACCGGTGGGCCGGTTCGCTTGAGAGCGATGTCAACCGTGTCCTTGTAGAGGACATCTCCAGCCTGCTGCCAGCTGATTGTTTTTCCGTCGTGCACTGGACCCCCTACTTAGAGAGTCAAGTACCTGCTTCGCATAGAGTCGAAGTGATAGTGGACCGTTTCGAAGGAGCACTTGGTGATTCAGTGTTGCTGAAAGCCCAATGGAGAATATTCGCCAAAGACAGGAGTTTGATTCTGGAAAAGGGATCGCGAGTTAGAGAACAGATGAACGGCAGCAGTTATGGTGCGCTCGTTGCCGCTATGAGTAGTGCTCTTGAGCGACTGAGCCGCGATATCTACGTAGGAATCATGTCTGTTATCCGGCAAGAGCAGACAAGAAAATAGTTGCCTTATTGTGTGGCTGGTTACTTTGCACGTTTTTAACTCCCCAAGCTCGATTGCAGGCAAAACATAACAATGAATATAGCTGACTACCTTTAAAAAACGAAATGTGATACACTGCGCGTGAGTTGAACAACATTGTAAAAGGAGAACAAATGAAAAATCTGGAAGGACTTTGGACAATTTATTTTCGGTCGGGTTTTTTCGGCACCGGCGTGGCAGTTTTCAAAGATAACCGACTATTGGGAGGTGATACATATTATTATTACGACGGAAACTTCAAACTCAAGGATCACAGAGTCGATGCCACTATTATGGTCGTGAGGTTCAATCTAACAGGAGTGGGCGTTTTTGGCAACCTGGACTCATTCAATCTGAACGTTTCTGGTGACATCACAGGTGATGAAATGCAACTACAAGGGGAAATATTGGAACAACCCGATAAGAAAATTAGTATCCACTGTAAGAAAATGACCAGTTTCTGAGCCCGGGTTGCGAGAGACCTAAGCTATAGCTTTCAGTCAATTGTGGCCCACAATGTCCGTATACGGCAGGGAGCATAAAAATGTCTGGTGAGAGATTCAAACAATCCTTTCTTCATGCGTACCCGCGGGAACTCGTGTCTTTTATCCTCGATCAATGGAAAGATCCATTATTCATAGAACGACTCATTGTAGCTGGGATCGATCCTTCAGTAGAACTTCCTGACCATTCAGCGCTTGAGCACGTAATCTCAACATGCTACCAGGCAAGTCTGATGAGGGAGGAAGAACGGACGGTCATGTTTCGGCTAATCATCCGAGCCCATCACCTCTTTTCTCATGATGACGGTCCTCCCACAGGACTGCACCGGCTACAATTCGCCAAGATGCGCCCATTCAACGAATACGAACTGCGCCGTCTTGCTCCAGCAGCTGATTATTACAGGGTGCTGATCGGGATCGATCTTAGCCCTGAGAAGAGTGCGCAGATATGGGGGATCGTCTATTCCGGAACCCGATGGATGCAGCCTATAACAGGTGGTACTAAAACCGTTCCGCCACTTCCTTCATCTCTTGTTGTTTACGTGAGAGGACCTGGCCGCATTGCCGTCAGCATTGGCCCTGAGATAATCGTCTCATTAAACGGCGGTCAAATCAGTTCGCAGTCTCTAGACATTTTTTCAGCATCATGGCTTGCGGAGAGTTTTGCTACGGTACGCGCTGAAATTGAGAAGATGCATGAAGCTGCTCGTGTGCAATCAAAGAAACCCTGGGCAAAACTTGACCCAAATTTCGGCGGAATACTCGGCCCGCAGGTTACACGGCGCATAGTCAGCCTGATCCGCAATTCTCGCCACGGCGGTATGTTGATCTTCATTCCGACTGAGACGAGTCGAGACATCTCCGCCCTGAAGCGCCACATTTCCCTCAAGTATGAGTTCCGTGAAGAAGAGCCGCGGCAGCGTTTTCGTACCCTCATCCTGAGGATTATGAACACTTTTGCAGAACTCCATGGAGAGTCCGGAAACTCCGAAAAAGTGGTCGGTTGGCAGGAATACATCAATAGTAAAAGTGAGGCGATCGAACTTCTCGATGAGGCTTTTTTTGATCTTGCTCATCTTATTGCCACCCTTTCAGCGATCGATGGCGCCGTAATCATGACAAGGCGTCTAGAAATCCTCGGCTTCGGAGGGGTGATTTCAGGTGTCATCGATGAAATGCAGACCATTACACACGCTCTCGATATTGAGGGGCTTCACACACACCAGGAACTCATCGAAGAGGGTGGTACCCGACACCGTGCTGCCTATCGTCTCTGCCATGAAATACGCGATGCTTTTGGAATCGTTGTCTCTCAGGATGGAAACGCGCGGTTAGTTAAATGGCACAACGGTTCTGTCACCTACTGGGACTTAGCAGCGGCAGGTGTGTCCGGATTCTAAGTTTTTCTGTTTATCATCTGGCGATGTTTACTGACAGTAGCTGCAAGTGTGCTTGGTTTGTTACTGTAAAGTTTATGATGAGCGGGCGCTGAGGGATCCCTTTTATAAAATTGTCAGATTATTGCGATAATCATCATTCGTGTGTGAAAATAAGTATTATGGGTTTCCAGGTGAACCAAGTGAGCAAACTAGATATGCCTGCCTCGATGACTTCGACATGCTATTGCGATTGTTAAATTGCCGGCAACGATGGAGAGTCCAGCTGGCAATCATCATGACGCAAGAAATATAGAAATCAAGGTTTCTCGATGCTAGTCTTGAAACGACCACTGATGATTTCAACTTCCGCCAATCGGCGTATTCATGATATTCTTTTCGATGATTGCTGAAAAAAGTATTATGCTGGAACTGGAAATTTGCAATTAAGACGGTGGAAATTTGTGTATTTCAAAGTCTACTTCTCGACAGCGTTTGTCGTTAAGATATTAAAAATAAAGCAAAAAAAGGTAATACCTTGTTATATAATTGCTTATCCGACAGCATTCCCGCTACTGTGCAGCCGGTCTCGCGTCATGCCTGTTTCATCATTTTCCTCGATCCTGTTCCGCAACAGATTTTTTACTTTTTTCATAACCAGGATGGGTAGATAATCTCGTATTATTGCTTCTTTGGAGAGTCTTTCGAGAAGAAAAGAGTATATTTTATGCAATCGGTCGACTGAAATTCGCATGTCGCCTGCAAGA
>Ga0182010_10000286_pt1 | contig 29022 bp, 31 predicted proteins | sample 611E1MmetaG_FD_120488 | JGI IMG/M metagenome (GOLD analysis project Ga0182010, IMG submission 120488) | Permafrost microbial communities from Stordalen Mire, Sweden - 611E1M metaG | ecosystem: Environmental > Terrestrial > Soil > Wetlands > Permafrost | place: Sweden: Stordalen | collected... | reverse complement strand
GTATCTCCTGTCTCGGTCCGGCAACCGATCACCGACTCCACAGGCCAACATCCAGCCGGTCGGACCGACGGGACCGGTGGTCAACAAAGCGGCATTCGCCCGCCACGGTCAGCTGGCCTTCGTCGCCTCGAAGGAGATCAGAGAGAACTACGGCGGCGATGTTCTGTCCTCCGTGCTGTCCTCCGCATTGTGGCTGGCGCGTGCTAATGGGACCGACGCTCACCCTGTGGAGGGAATTGACTTCAACACGGCGTTCGGCTGGGATCCACTCTCAGACCTTTTCGCCACGTCATTCGGGAAGGCGACAACCGTTCCCCTCGGCAACGCCACGGGCGTCGACCTGGTGAGCCCGACGGGATCGATCCGGCCGCTCCTCCGAGGCGCCCACGTAACGTCTGCGGTGTGGTCACCTGACGGGTCGGCCATTGCCGTTTCGACCCAGAGCGGGCCATCGGGGCCCAACGAATGGACAGCCACGCTGGCGACGTATCCGGTCAACGGGGGTCCTTCGACGGCGTGGGAGTCCCTGCACGCGAGCTACATCGTTGCCGCCGGTTGCTGGCCGCTCTGGGGGATCGGCTATACCACCGTCGGGAGCGGTGCGGTCCCCGGGGGATCAGCAACAGCCGACGGATCCCCCTTCTTCGCGATCGCTCGGCCTGGGGCCACGCCGCGTGCTCTCGGGATGACGCTCCAGAACGAGAGCACCGGCACGCCGTCGGTGACCTCGACCGGTTGGCTCGCGTTCGTCGCGATCAACGGCAGTGGCGGTAGAACTGTCTGGCTGGGCAAGCAGGTCGTTGTCTGTTCACCGCTCACCGCTGGCTGCACTGCAGTTTCTCACCCGGCGGGAACAGTCACTGTCGATCCGGTCTGGTCATCGACCGGATCGACCCTGGCCTACTCCCAGGCTCCGGCCGTCCAAGACTACGGATTCCCGCAACGGGTGGTCGCGAGCTGGTACAACGCGCATCAGCTCTACCTATTTGACCCAACCACCGGATCCGCTCAACAGAACACCCAGATCCATGGCGCAACGGTTCCGCTGTGGTCCGGCAACGGCAGGAGCCTGCTCTATGTGAGCAACAACGGGCTGTGGCTGAACTCAACTCTGGCGGAGCCAGCCGTGGAGATCGCTCGACCGCTCTTCGCTCCCGGCCAATGGCCGGCGTTCTACGGTCAAGTCGCCTTCTCTTCGCGGTTCTCGTGGTCGTCGGACTAGGTGGCTGGTGTCTCTTGCGTGACCACGACTTCGCCTGCTTCGAGCAACGCATCGACCATCGCTGCCGCTGATGAGCCTAGATGCCAGAACGGCCAGCTCATGGTGAGTGCCCTGAGTCTCGGCGACCGTGGCGGGGATGCAATCCCAATCGGCGGGGCAGGCCGTGCCCCTACTACGCCCCTACTCTCTTGGTCACCCCACCCAATCTGACGCAATCGGCCAAGGTGGCCGCCGGGTCCAGGTGGGGGACACAAGGCCTCCCTGGGTGTGGTGTCCTCAGGGTCAGCCCAGTGGTCCCCTCCCCAACCGGTCGACTCACGTGATCTCCTGGCCGCCATGATCACACCCCACTGATCCGCAAAGTCTGGATGGCCGTTGCGGTCACCCCTGACCGATGGAATTCTGACGGCGAGTGGCGGTGTGGTCGCCGAATTCGGCTCGAAACTCGAGCGCGTCGAAGAGTCTGGCGCGAGGACTCCGGGCGGAGAGGTAATCGCGTTTTCGGACACTGCGGGCAGCGTTAGCATGCGGCGCATGGCCACCGAAGATCCACGAATCGCACCGCTTCCGAGAGACGAGTGGGACGAGAGGCTTTCCCGGCTCCTCACCACGTTCCCCAGAGGTGCCGAAGAACCGATGCACATCTTCACCACCCTGGCGCGGCAGCCCGAACTCTTCCGGCGTTGGCTCGGCTTCGGTGGTGCCCTTCTCTCCGGTCGCCTACACGGACGACTCCGTGAGCTGGTGATCTTGCGAACAGCATTTCGCTTCGATGGACGCTACGAGTGGGCACATCACATTGAGCTTGGCACGGCCCAAGGTGTCACGACATCGGAGGTGGCCGCGTTGGGCGGTGACCTGTCCGCTGTGGAGTGGGATCCCTTCGAGCTGGCGGCATTGACTGCCGTTGACGAGACAGCCGATGACGGTGCCGTCACCGACGCCACCTGGTCGACACTGGCCCAACGACTCGACAGCGGAGAACTGGTCGAGCTCCTCATGCTCATTGCCCACTACATCATGCTGTCCACCGTGCTGCGCTCGCTTCGGGTGCAACTTGAGCCATCAGCGGCCGCCCTGGCCGAGGGAGTGGCCGGGGGTCCGCCGGCGTGAGTGGCCTATTGGAAGGAAGACGGATCACCGTGGTTGGTGCGGGAACCCGACCGTCAAGCGATCCCGATGCGCCGGTGGGCAACGGTCGTGCAATCGCTGTTCGCGCCGCGCGCGAGGGGGCCTCGGTGACCTGCGTGGACCGTGATGAGGGTGCGGCGCAAACCACCTCTCGTCAGATCACCGATGAAGGGGGGCGGGCAACCGTCGTGGTCGGTGACGTCACCACCGAGGAGGGTTGCCTCATGGCGGTGACCGAGGAGCATGGGCTGGCACCGAACGGAATCGTGCTCAATGTCGGAGCTGGATTTGGGTCCGGTTTGGCCGGGACATCACCCGACGACTGGGACCGCACCTTCGAATTGAATCTGCGGGCACACTTCCTGTTGGTGCGTCGGGCGATGGTGATCTTGCCTGACGCCGGAGCGATCGTCTTCATCGGCTCGGTAGCCGGACTGCAACCCGGCACCCGTGTCCCGGCCTACGACGCGTCCAAAGCGGGGCTGATCGGCCTGAACCGTCATGTGGCGTTGGAAGGCGCTCGCCGTGGCATCCGCTCCAACGTGCTTGCCCCCGGCCTCATCGATACGCCTTTGGGGCGTGAAGCCTCGGCCGGTCGGCCCTCGCGCACCCGTACGCCAGTTCCCCTCGGACGAGAGGGAACGGCGTGGGAAGTCGCGGCCGCGGCGGTCTTCTTGCTTTCTGACGAGGCCAGCTACATCACCGGCCAGGTACTCGCTGTCGACGGCGGCCTCACGCTGGTCTGAGGCTTTACAGCGATCACCGTCCTGCCTTCTTGTAGTACTCCGCCTGAAGGACTCCAAGATCCCGACCAGGCCTCTGGACTGGCGTTTCTCATCGACGGTCGGCCATCCTCCGGCGTGGCCCTCTCCCTGATCTCCCTCGGGCTGCGCCGGGTCTTCGGCCTTGTCCGCTCATCCCGAGGAACCGAGTCGGACACGGAGATCGAGATCGTGGTGCTTCGACACCAGCTGCGTTTTCTCCAGCGGCAGCTTGACGCACGTGTCCGATATCGGCCAGCAGATCGACTGATCATCGCTGCACTAAGTCGTATGCTCCCTCAAACGCGATGGCGGTCCTACTTGGCTACCCACGAGACTCTTCTGCGCCGGCACCGGGAAGCGGCCGAACGCAATTGGTCGTGGTGGCGAACACGCCGCGACCCTGGTCGACCACCGATGAGTGGTGAACCGGTTGGACTCATCGTTCGTCTTAGTCGGGAGGATCGACACTGGGTGTGTGCGTATCCAAGGCGAGCTCCGAAAGCGCAGTACCGCGTCTCCGCCGATTCAATTCGAAGGATCCTACGCCAGCACGGGCTCGGACCTGTACCCCGGAAAGGGACCTACCTGGTTGCAGTTCTTACGCTTGCAGGCCCACGGCGTGCTGGCCACGGACTGCTTTGCCGTGGACACCGTGGCTCTGAGGCAGCACTTCGTGATCGAACTGTCGACGCGGGAAGCCCACATCCTCGGTGCCACCGTTCATCCGAAGAATGACTTCGTCACTCAGGTGGCTCGCAGCCTGGTCGGTGGCCGCGTAGCCAACTCGCTTCCGGGCATGGCAGCTCATGTGACTGACGATATGCAGTTGGAACCATTGGGGCGATTTGCTACAGAGAATACGCTGCCGCTTCCCCAACGGCCGACATGCTCGCCCGTTTCCGGCAAGGCGCGTCCCAAAACACGTAGTCGGCTGGCCCATCGCGACATCGAAGCACCGAGATATGTTTCCAACTCCGGGATTGGGGGACGCAATCGACATGCGGGTGTGCTTCGCCAACGCACATTCGCGCTGGCAACGGGGATCGAATGAGAACCAGATCCTCCGGTCCGATCTGGTTGACCAAGGGCAGCCGCCTGGACGAGGTCACACCCGATGAGCTTGCCGCCGTCACCAGCGTCCTCAATCATTCAGCCCGACCGCATGTTCCGCTTGGAGACGTCAGCGGAGCGCTACGCTGCGGCCGCGTACGCTGACCGGTAGAACTTGCCGTCCCCCTCGAAGGCAGCCCACCCCGGGCAGGAGGCATATGGCCATCAACAGCGATGACGACCGGGCCCGTTCCGGGGCACTGAGCGGGTACGAGCGCCGCTTGCTCGGCGCTCTGTGCGACGCTCTGCTGCCCCCAGGTGGCGCCATCCCACCAGGTGCGGCGGACTTGGGTATCGCCGGGGACATAGAAACCCTCCTCGGGTGCTTGCGCGGCCAGCCCCGCTGGTTGGTGAGGGCGATGCTGTTCGGCTTCGACCTGACTTCGTTGCTGGGGCGCCCGCCTGGGCTGTTCCACCGGCTGGACGCCGAGCGCCGGTACCGATGGGTGGAGGCCAGCCGCAGCTCCCGCTTCCGGCCGCGGCGCGAAGCCCTGGCCGGGCTCGAAGCTCTGGTACAGATCGCGTACGCCTCGCATCCACAGGTAGCGGCGCTCATAGGCTACGACGGCCAACCGCTGGTAGCCCTGGGTCCTGCCGGGCCGCCTCCGCCCGTCGACCTGCCAGTGATCAAGTACCCCGAGGTGACCGACGCCAAGATCGTCGCCGACGTGGTAGTGGTGGGATCCGGTGCGGGCGGAGCTGTCGCAGCCGACACGCTCGCTCGATCGGGACTCGACGTGGTGGTGCTGGAGGAGGGCCCGCCTATCCACCGCGCCGACATCGTGGGCCACCGGCCTGCAGAGCGCCTCTTCGAGTTCTACCGTGACGGGGGTCTGACCTTCACCGTCGGCAATCCTGTGATATCGCTCCCGATGGGCCGTGCCGTGGGGGGGACGACTGTTGTCAACTCGGGCACCTGCTTCCGCACGCCGGATGCCGTGCTGGCATCGTGGGCGGCAACGGGGATACCCGGCGTGAGTCCCGAAGCGATGGAATCCTGGTTCGAGGCGGTGGAGGATGTTCTCGGCGTCCAGCCTGTGCCCGAGGAGGTTCTCGGCGCCAACGGCGAGGTCATGCGTCGGGGTGCCGGGCGGCTCGGGCTCTCAGGTGGCCCGATCCGCCGGAACATCAAGGGATGTCATGGCCACGGCGTGTGCGCGTTCGGCTGCCCGGTCGATGCCAAGCAGGCAATGCACCTGAGCTACCTGCCGCGTGCGGCTGCTGCGGGCGCGAGGGTGTTCTCGGGGACCAGAGTGCGCAAGATCCGGCTCGAAGCCGGGCGTGCTGCCGGTGTCGTAGCAGACGTGCTCGATCCGCAGACGGGCCGCAGACGCGGCACGCTGCATGTGGATGCCCGCGCCACGGTGCTCGCCGCAGGCGCGGCCTTCAGTCCGGTCCTCCTCGCACGCCAGCACCTGGCACGCTCCTCGCGCCAGCTCGGACGCAACCTGGTCATCCACCCCGGGGCCGGGACGACCGCCCGATTTGACGAACCCCTCAGGGCGTGGCGAGGGACGATGCAGAGCTACTACGTGGACGAGCAGCTCTCCGCTGGGGTACTGCTCGAGGCGACCTTTCCGCCGCCGGGTCTCGGCTATTCGGCCGGCTCCTTGCCCGGGTGGGGGCGCGACAAATCGCTCTTTGCCCTCTATCCCCATATGGCCTCCTGCGGTTCGATCATCGGCGATGCCGGGGTGGGACGGGTGCGCCCGTTCGGGAGGACTGGGGTTTCCATCCGATACAACCTCACCCGTGGGGATGCAGCAAAGGTCTTGGAGGGAATAGCGATGGCGGCCGAGATCTTCTTCGCCGCGGGTGCGGCCGAGGTCTACCCGATGTTGCCGGGGCTTGGCTCCCTGCGTTCCGCTGCTGAGGTCCGAAATGTGCGCGAGGGTCGTTGGCGCCCCTCGGACCTGCACCTGTCTGCCTACCACCCGATGGGCAGCGCACGGATGGGCTCCGATCCGTCGAATTCGGTGGTCGACCCCTTTGGGCACGTATGGGACGTGCCGGACCTCTTCGTGTTCGACGCCTCGGTGCTACCGTCCTCGTGCCATGTGAACCCGCAGATCACGATCATGGCGCTCGTGGCACGCATGGCAGCACGCCTGGCGGACAGCCTCTCGTGAGTGGCCCGACTCGCGGCAGGGCAGCCCGCGGCGATCCGGCCCCTGAGGCCCTCGTGGTGGTGAATCCGGCTGCCGGCGGGTCCCCCCTGGCTGTCGCCGGCAAGGTCGCAGAGCAACTGGTGTGCGAGGGCTTCGCACCGAGGCTCCTCACCACGGCACATCGAGGTGAGGCGGTCGGGGCCGTCTCCGAGGCGGTCGCGAATGATCCGGAGGGCGGACGGGGCCCTGCCCTGGTGCTGGCCGTGGGCGGAGATGGGACGGTTCGTGAAGTGGTCGAGGGGATTGCACGCGGGACCGGTAATTGGCCGGGCGCCGGTCGTGCCGGCCAACGCCACGACCATCCGCCGGCACTATTCGTGGTGCCGGGAGGCACGGGCAACTCCTTCTACCGAGCGTTGTTCGCAGATGTGCCGGTGAAGGACGCACTGGGGATGGTCCTGGGCCCGGAGCACTCCGGGGCGCGACTGCGCCGGCTGGATCTCGGACGCCTGGTGGAACTTGACCAGGCCGTAGTGCTGGGTGCGAGCGCGGGTTTCCTGGCCAGCGTGCTCGATGCGGCTCAAAGCACGCCCGAGGTCCTCGGCCGGCGGCGCTACGAGCAGGCCGCACTCGAACTGATCGGCCACCCGGATGACCTGGGCACCGATGTGCGCGTACTGGTCGACGACGAGCTACTGGTCACGGGGCGTCTCCTTCTCGTGGCCCTGGGTGGTGCACGACACCGCGGAGGCTCGTTCGAGTTGCTGCCGGCTTCGGTGCTGGACGATGGGCTGTTCGACGTCTGTGCGATCGGGATGCCCTCGCCGGCACGGTTCGGGGAACTCTTCGAGGCGGTTGCGGGCGGGTGCCATCTGGGGGAACCGGAGGTGATCTATGCGAGGGGACGCAAGGTGGTCATCGTGGCCGCCGGGGACGAGGCCGTGCCGGTCGAGTACGACGGAGACCTCATGGCCGGGGCACTGCCCCCGGGCCGGTCGGTCACCTTCGAAGTCATCGGCGGGGCGCTGGCAGCGTGGGCCGGCGATCCACCACCGGCGGGTTGAGTCGGCAATGGCAGTTAGACGGCCTTGCCGGGGCGCCCTCGGCCGGTTGGGCTCAGACGACGCCCGGCTCGCGATGTCGTCGAGCGACACGCCAACGGCATGGTGGACGAAGCCCGATTCACTCGATTCCTTTCCAGAAGCCGCCAGCTCACGGATCGCCTCGAGCTGCTCGTCGTCGAGCGTGTGCGCCTACCCTGTTGCGATGCCATCCACCTGGCGCTTAGATGCGTAACGCGCCCTTGCTCCAACACGAGCCAACCGCAAGGCTCACGGCGCGGCTTGGACTTCCCAGCTCGGACCGCGCTCAGACGGTGGTGAGAGCTGAGGCCAGCGCGCCGGCCAGCTCGTCTGCTCGGAGGTCTTCGAGATGTTCGAGCGCGTCGACTACCTCCCTGCTCCCACCGGTGCCGAGGAACTTGCCGCGCGCCAGAGTGGGATGGTCTCGTCGTGTGGAGGGCCCTGACGCGCCTATTGGCGTCGTGACGCTACGGCGCAGCGTGCGACCGCCGGTGAGCCGGACTTCCAGCATCGCTCCGATCTCTTTCGTGGCGTGCTCGAAGGAGGCCACCGGCCGCCCGGCCGCCCGAAGCAGCACGGCTGCATCCTCCTCGCCTCCAAGGCGGGCCAGCCAGGCCGACGCACGCGGGCCGGCCTGACGGAGCGCTTCGCCCAGCGGAGCTGTCGCGAGCACGGCATGACGGGTGAGGTCGGGATCGTGTTCGACGCGTACCCTCTTGGCCAGGTCCCACACCACCGGATCGTCGAGCCGCGGCGATGCCAGGTCGGCAGGGGTGAAGGCGCCGCTAAGAAGGGTCACGGCGACGGGGTAGGGCACGGAGAACTGGAGCGCGCTGGCGGGGGATGCGGGCCCATTGACGTAGCTGCGGCTACGGATGTCCATGCCGTAGGTGAACAAAGAGCACCTCACGATGATCTGCTCAACGGCACTGGCCAGCGACCCGACGGGGACCTGGTCAGCGGTCACGCCGCCGTGCGGATCGTCGTGGGGGCCACCACGCAGTGCCGCCTCGATGTCGCCGTGGAGCTTGACCGCGGCGTCGAGGGTGCTGTCGAGGTAGGCACATGCAGGGTAGAGCTTTATGGACAGCGTCTCGGTGTGCCAGCGTGACCCTAGGGACTCCACCACCGCATCAGGGAGAGGGACGTCTGCAAAGGTGGCGAGCAAACCGTCGGGGTGCTCCAGTATGTCGACGGCTCCGCTGAGGCCCGCAGCGGAGCCGTCGCACGCGTCCAGACCGGCGCGTATCCCCACCGCTGCAGTCAGTGCCTTGCCGTCGCCGCCGAAGAACGCAGGCGCCAGGGAGTGCGGCGGTAGGGAACAGGCCAGGGCCAACGCTGCGGAGGTTTCTTCGGCGGACGCCCCCTGGGCTCGCATGCGTGCAACGGTGGCACCTACCAGGTGGCCGTAAGCGGCTGTCTGCCCGCGGAACGACCCGAGCGTTGCTCCGGCCACCACCCGGGAGGCGCACTCGTTCCCGGCCAGCACCGCTTCGAGGAAGCGCCTTCCGTCCAGACCAAGAAGCCTTGTGAAGGCGACCGGCACGCCGACCGTGGAGTGCGACACATGGCCCGCGTACAGGGTGTCGTCGTAGTCGAGCGCTATCGTGAGCGTCCCGAGGCAGAAAGCCGCTGCCTTGGCGTCCGATTGCAGGGGACTGCCGAACGCTTCCACCAGCCGCCGGCCGAGGGGATGCCCGAGGGTGGCGCGCGCTGCGGCAAGTTGGGAGAGCACCTGGCTCCGGGCGAAGGAGCGCACCCGCTCGGGGACATCTTCGAGGTGCATCCCTGTGGCAAACGCGCCCAGGCGCTCGGTAAGAGTCATCGAAGTGCCATCGTAGGGCCGCTGGGCAGAAAGGGCACCAAAGCCCCGACTGGGTCGTGGACCCGGGCCGCCAAACCCGCTCACCGCTACGCCGTGGTGATCGCGGCCGACCGCGGGCACATGGACGCAGCGTTGCCAGATGCGAGCGATCGCCGTGCTCTGAGAATTGAGCTGACACCTCTGATCGGAGCTTTCACTGGTTCGCCGTGCCCCTGATGCCGGCCTGGCCACGCCGCCCCCACCATGCGAGCGACCTCGATACGGTCCTCGGCTCCACGATCGATGATTCCGATCGCGCCAAGAGCGATCGCTGCCAGTTCACCCCCCCCCCGGCCCCCCCGGCCGCGCCGATCGGTTCGACCAGATCTTCAACGAGGCCTGCAGGTGCCCGATATGGTTGGGACAGCGGTCCATGGACCGACAGGCGAGCTCCGTTACCCTCAGGAGGCGGATGTGGCACGACGGCTGCCTCGCGGAGGGCCCGCTGCTGGTCACGAGCGGCCGCCGGTCGAAGGCCGGTGAGAGTGGACGAAGGAGGTCCGTCGATGAGCACCGGGCTCGAGTTCACCGAGGCGATGGTCGGCAGGTGGCGAAGGGCGGGCGACACCGTCGACCGCCCGTTCCGCTTCGACGCCCGAGTGGAGACCCCCAAGCTGCCGTCGCTGCTCGGTACCGTCGTCGGCGACCTCACCGGCACACTGGTCGCCGAGGGGTTGGCGTCGGGGACGCCGATCACCGGCACGCTCGAGGTCTCCCCCCTCCGCAACCGCCGCCTGCGCTACATGTTCACCACGTTGGCTGACGATGGTCGCCGCTACCGTTTCGACGGCTGTAAGACCATTCGAGGGGTGCGCCTCCTGCGGTCGTGGACCACGCTGCCCGGCACCGTCTACGACGAGGACGGCGAGGTAGTGGGCACCGCCCTTACCCGGTTCCCGTTCGAGACCACGCTGTCGTTCGTCGCTGGCTTCCGGCTGCGTCGGCACGACACCGGCCTCGAGGCGCGGCGATGGTCGGGCCGGCCCGGACGGCTCGAGGTCTGGTATGACACGCTCACCGACCCGCGCACCGGCACGGGGCTCTGGCTGCACCACGAGCTGTGCGCCCCGAGCGACGGCAGCGCCCCGAGCGGGTACGGCTGGCTGGCCTTGTTCCCCCCCGATGGCTCCCCTGAGATGGTCCGGTTCGGTCCCGATCCGCTCGGCGAGGGGCCGTGGTTCGCTGCAGGCAACGTAGTGGCCGAGCCCGGACACCGCTCGGGCAAGACGGGCGGCGCGACCTGGGAACTGACCTACGAGGACGACCGCCCGCCCCTCTACACGTTCCCACGGGCGGCGTGGCGGCGCGAGCTGCTCCCCGCCGCCCAGATCGTCCCGGCGCCGACCGCGTCGTTCCGGGGCACGGTCACCGTGGGCGGGCGCACCCTGGATCTCGACGGAGCGCCTGGAGGCGCGGCCCACATCTACGGGCACGGCAACGCCGAGCGCTGGGGTTGGCTGCATGCCGACCTCGGCGACGGGGACGTGCTCGAGGTGGTGGCCGCGGTGTCGCGCCGTCCCGGCCTGCGTCGGCTGCCGCCTCTGCCGTTCGTGCGTCTACGTGTCGACACCGTCGACTGGCCCAGGTTTGGGCTGCTCGCCGCCCTCGGCGCCTCGGTGCACCTCGGGCTCCCCGACTGGGACGTCACCGTCCGCTCCGGACTCCGCCGCCTGCGGGTGAGGGTCACCCAGCCCGCCGACCGCAGTGTGGCGGTCGAGTACCACGACCCCGACGGCGCCCCGGCCACCTGTACGAACAGCGAGCGGGCCGACGCGGAGATCGTGCTCGAGCGCCGGACCGCGCGCGGCTGGGCGGTCGAACGGCGCTGGACACTCACGGGCACGGCCCACGCCGAGATCGGGAGCAGGCCGTGATCGGACGCCGGCCCGCGGCCGCCGACGTGGTGACGGGCGCCACAATGTCGATCGGGACCCTGAACTGGAAGTTCGCGGCGGCCTTCGGCATCATCCGGTGAGGCCTTCTCCCTGCCCTACTTCGGCTCGTGTCGCATCCTCGGCCTCTTCTTGTCGTGCCGACGGACCAAGTTGGGCAGGGGCGTCGAGATCATGGTGCTTCGGCACCAGGTGCGTGTTCTCCAACAGCAGCTTCACGCACGTGTCCGCCATCGACCAGCAGATAGAGCGATCCTCGCGGCACTCAGCCGGCTGCTGCCTCGATCACGTTGGCGGTCCTTCCTGGTTACCCCCGACACGCTGCTGCGATGGCACTGGGAAGCGGCCAAGCACAAGTGGCGCAGATGGCGTATGAAACGAGGCCCCGCCCGGCCGCCGATGAATGATGAGCTGGTCGATCTCATCGTTCGGCTCGGTCGGGAGAACCGGCGCTGGGGATGCATCCGCATCCAGGGTGAGCCGCGAAAACTCGGTATCCGTGTATCGGTCAGCCCGGTCAGCCCGGTCAGCTCGGTCAGCCCGGCCAGCCCGGTCAGCTCGGTCAGCCCGGCCAGAAGGATCCTGGGTCGACATGGTCCCGGACCTGCTCCACGTCGACGCCCGACATGGACGGAGTTCCTGCGCTCCCAGGCGCACAGCGTGCTGTCCACGGACTTCTTCACCGTGGACACCGTGTCGCTCAAGCAGCTCTACGTGCTCTTCGTCATCGAGCTGCCGACCCGGGAGGTGCACATCCTCGGTATCACTGACCATCCGACCGGTGCGTTCGTCACCCAGGTTGCTCGCAACCTGGTCGGTGATCTCGTAGACCGAGGGCGCTCCGTCAAGTTCCTCATCTGGGACCGGGACACCAAGTTCACCGCTCACTTCGACGAGATGTCCCGGTCAGAGGTCATTCGGATGATCAACACATCCGTCCGATCGCCTCGGGCCAACGCGCTCGCGGAACGCTGGGCGAGAACGGTTCGCACCGAATGCCTCGACGTGCTGCTCGTTCTGGGCCATGGCCATCTCGAACACGTCCTTCGGGACTACGCCGGTCGCTACAACCAACAGCGTCCCCGTCGTGGCATCGACCTCCAAGTGCCCACCGGAGGAGAGATCGCCGCCACTCCCCCGTCGCTCCAGGCCCGTCGCCACGACGTGCTCGGCGACCTCATTCACAAGTACTACCCGATAGCCGCGTAGCCAGACCGGTGGCTGGGGAACAGCATCCAGCGCCGTCGATCGGAACATCAGAGCCGCGACAAGCCTTCGAGCCACCATCGAGCGGCGTGATCGACATCTTGGTGCCTTTCACCTCAGTGAGAACTTGGCACCCTTCAGCTCACGACTCGGACAGCATCAGGCTTGTCAGCTGAGTCTCCTAGAAGCCGATCCACGGCCTCAACCTCGAGTGGCCGAGCGAAGAGGAACCCTTGTCCGGTATCGACCTGCTCTGCTCTGAGCCGCATCAGTTGATCGTTGTTCTCAATACCCTCAGCGATGGTCTCGAGTCCGAGCACCTTGCCCAGTTGGACCAGGGTGTGGACGATTGCCGCGGACTCGGACGAGTCCGCAATCCCCGAGACGAACGACTCGTCGATCTTCAACACGTCGATCGGGAACTGTCGCAGGTAGGCGAGCGACGAGTAGCCGGTGCCGAAGTCGTCAATGGCGATGCGCACCCCGATGGCTTTCAACAGTTTGAGTCGGGCGAGGGTGGCTTGGACATCATGCATCAAGGCCGTCTCGGTGAGCTCCAAAATCAGCATTCCGGGACCAAAGTCGCTCGCCGTGAGTGCGCCATGGACGTCGTCGACGATCCGGTCCCGCTCGAGCTGTACGGCCGAGACGTTGACTGACACCGTGAGCCGATGGCCACGGCTCTGCCACACGGCACCTTGTCGACACGCGGCTCCGAGCACCCACTGACCGACCGGTACGATCAGGCCGCTCGATTCGAGCGCAGGTATGAATCGGTCGGGCCGCACGATGCCCCGTTCCGGATGGCGCCAGCGTATGAGCGCCTCAACCCCGGTGATGGCTCCCGTGGAAAGATCGACGGTTGGCTCGTAGAGCAGGAAGAACTGGTCGTTCTCGAGAGCACGATGCAGATCCACTTCGAGATGCCGATGATCGTCTACGGATTCCTGCATCGAGTGAGAGAAGAGCACGGCGCACCGCTTGCCGGCGGCTTTGGCTTGGTACAGGGCGATGTCAGCATCTCGCAGCAGCTCTTCGGGCACTGAGCGGTCGCCCTCGGCGATGCCGATACTGGCGGTCACCGCTAACGGGACTTCGCTGCTGGGAATCTTAAATGGGGTACCCAGGACGTCAAGGATCCGATCCGCGACCACCTCTGTACCTGCTGCAAGGGAGGCGCCTTCGACCAGTACGACGAACTCGTCACCACCAAGGCGTCCTACCGTGTCTCCTTCACGAAGCGCACTGGTCAACCTGGATCCGACCCCGGCGAGCAGCTCATCACCTGCATTGTGGCCCAAGGTGTCGTTGATGTCCTTGAAGTTGTCGAGGTCCAGGAACATTGCCGCCACAGGGGTGTGCTCTCGTCGGGCCCGTGCCAGCATCTGACCGGTCCGATCCAGGATCAAGGCCCGATTTGGAAGTCCGGTGAGAGAGTCATGGAACGCCTGGTGGTGGAGTTGGTCGGTGCGCTCATGCACCAGCTGCACGGCGCGTGACCGGCTGGTCCCCAGCACGTAGATCAGTGTTCCTAGTAAGAGGCTGAACACCAGGCCGCCCAGTAGAAGTGAAAGTGCGTTCCGATTGGCGAGCACACCGCCTTCGGTCACCGCGCCGAATACCTGGACGCTCCATCCGTTGTGGAGGTCGATCGTCGTCGATTGCGCTCCTTTGGGCGCAGAGCCGGCCTTGAAGGTGACCTTGGAGGAGCCGTTTGCGTAGCGGAAGGCCACCGCTGTGCCCGGTTGGCCCTGCAGCGCGGTGGCCAGGACGACGCTCGGGAGGACCTGCGTACCTGTCCATCCGATAAACGTGTCACGACGGGCCTGGACCGTCGCCGGCACATCGCCACCTTGGTAGATGGGCGTGCCCACGATCAGCTCCGCGCTCATTCCCACTCCAGACGGCAGGTAGGCGCCCCGGCCGGAGTCGCGGGCCTTCATGAGGCCCGGACCCAGAACGGAATCGCAATAGTCGGTGCCGGCCGGTATGGAGAGTAGCGCGGCCCGTTCCTGCGACACCGTGATCTAGCAGTAGTAGGGACGGGTCCCCGCCGGGGTGACCTGAAAGGTCCCGCCAGGGCCCAAAGGGCCCGACGGATCAGCCTCGGCGCGTGCCGCGAAAGCACTCAGCTGTGGCGCCGGTACCATCTCCAATTCGGCGATGCCTTGAAGCTCTGGGTACCGGTCGAAGGCACGAACCGAGTCCGTCCACTGGAGGAACTCGGCTTGGGTTGCTTGTTGGTTTCCGACAAAGAAGGCGCCGGCACTTACGGCAAGGTCCTGCTCATGTTGGATGGCCAGCTTCAGCGTCGAGGCGATTGCCTCAGATGAGGTGACGAACGTCTGGTGAGACCTCTGGCCGTCGCTCCGAGCCATCACCCAGGCCCCGAGGACCGAGCCGATGGCACCCAGGAGGACGACCACTGTGGCCGCCGTCAACCAGAGGTACCGTCGCGAGCTCATTGGCTCGACCGCTCTTCGACTCGTTCTCGTGACATCATGCGCCGAGCTCAATCCGGATGGTCGTTGGGCGACGTCGTGGCATCTGGCACGACTGCTGCGCAGTGCCTGCGGAGCAGGAGGAATGCGGCGAAACTGACGATGGCCGAGTAGTGAGCATGGTCGCTCCTCTAGCAACTCCCGAGACAACCGGCCGTCTTCGATGACCGAATCGCGGGGTCAAACCCAACCCCCGCAGCCAGAACTGTCGGCATCTCTTGAGTCACGCGTCAATCATCGACCTACTGGGACCCTCACTTGAACGGTTTCCCCGCTTGACCAGCCAGAATCTGCCCTCCTCGAGCCACATTCCGCCGAATGACCAGGCTCGTCGAGGTGTCGCGGAGCACACTATGAAGCTCTTCTCGATCAGGCGTGCGATGGCGTTCCCCCGGTGACCGGCCCACAGGCATTCATTCCTGAGGACTCTGAGCTTCCTCCCGGTTCGACCTGCCCCAACAATCGTGACCGAGCTCGTCTCGCAATTGTGCGACCAGCTCCAAGGATTGGCCTCCAGATCCAACGTGCCAAGGGAAAACAGACCAGGCGGAACCGAACGGGACGGGCACAGACTCTCCGAGACACTCTCCTGGTGCAGCCATACAGAGCAGTGGACTGAATGAATCCGGAGCACTTGGGATATGCCCTCACCGTTGTCTGCCCCTTGGGGGTCACCATTGACCGCACCTTCGGCATTGGCGGGGGCAGCCTCTTCCAGAAGGCCGGCTACACCCATCTAACTCACAGCCGGCGGTCCAACAGCCTGTACGTCATCGCACCCGAGAACCCGAGGCAGGAGGTCGGCCGCAACGCAGAGGCCAGAAACAGCGAAACAACCTCCGTCCCTCGTCGACGCCATGTCTCAAACCCGGGAGCAGCCCATCGTCCAGGGCCGCCTGCTGTCATGGCCAGCCCTGTCCGTTCAAGTCGGCCGACAAATTGGTCGACAACGCTACATCAGGCCATGTGAAGGGCAGGGGACTGGAATGGCAAGTACGACTGCCGGGGGTTCCGAGAACAACGGACCGACAGGACCTTGGTCGACGGGGGGACCCAACTCAGCGAGCGCAGCTCAATCTTCCCGGCGCAGGGTCAACCCCACCTATCTGGCCTACCTGATCGGCCCTGTGGCCCTGGTGACAATCCTTCTTCTGATGCGATTCGGCGTGGTGGCTCGCGAATCGGCTTGGCTATGGGTGGCGATCTTCATAGCGGTTCCTTTGGCCGGTCTCTTGGGCGATCACCTCTACAGCAGACGCCCGTCCCAATTGCGGCTCAATGCACGGGTCGCGGTCCAGGCCGCTGGTGTGACGACGGTCATCTACCTGACCGGATGGGGTCCTGTGCTAGTTGGGGCCTTTGCCTTCCTGGCCCTTGAGAACGTCGCTCGTGGCGGATCGCGGGTGTGGCGCATCACCGCGTTCTGGAGTCTGGTGGGAATCGCTGTTGGCCAGGTGGCGATTTGGCAAGGATGGGCGCCGTCGATCCTGTCAGCATCGCAGGCCAACGCCTTGGCCCTGATGGGTGCCTTCGTCCTGTTCTTCATCATCCGCATGGCGGGTGCGACCATGGAGCAGAAGGAAGACGTCGAGGCCACGATGCGCATGAGCGAAGATCGATTTCGCTCCTTGATCCAGAACTCCTCCGACGCGACCCTCGTGATCGACGACCGAGGGCTCTGCACCTATGTAAGCCCTGCAGTCAGGGAGCTCCTGGGATTCGAACCGAGCGAACTCGTCGGCCGGCGCGCCACCGACTTTGTCCACCCTGACGACCGTGACCGCGTGAAGGATCGGCTCGGGCCGGAGTTCCAGTTCTCTCCCGAAACGGTATTCATACAGTTTCGCATGGAACGAAAGGATGGTGCCTGGCGTGACGTGGAGGCTGTCGTTACCAACCAACGGGACCGGCCTTCGGTCGCCGGCTATGTCGCCAACGTGCGCGACACCACCGAGCGCAAGGAGTTCGAGGCGCTCTTGGCGCACCGGGCACTGCATGACCCGCTCACTGGCTTGGCCAATCGCCAGTTGATCCTTGATCGGGCCGAGCAGATGTTGGTTCGGTCCCGGCGGGTCTGCGATCCAGTGGCTGCCTACTTCATCGACCTCGACAATTTCAAGGATGCCAATGACTCGCTGGGCCACGAAGCCGGCGACAAGCTATTGCAAGCGGTTGCCGGTCGATTCAACGGGTTGCTACGGGCCAGTGACACTGTGGGCCGTCTGGGTGGCGATGAGTTTGTGATCTTAACCGAAGGCGTCCCCCTGGCTGCTGGGCCCACCGTAGTCGCCGAGCGAATCCGAGAGGTCCTGCGCAGTCCCTTCCACGTCGAAGGTTTCGAGGGCCTTCCCATCACCGTGACCGCCAGCATCGGCATCGCCACCGGCGATCGGCCTTCGGCCCAGGAACTCCTTCGAGATGCCGACATTGCGCTCTATCGGGCCAAGGCCGTGGGCAGGGACAATTGCGTGCTGTTCGAGCCGACAATGAAGTCGGCTGCGGTTGGTCGCCTCGAGCTCAAGTCAGACCTCGATTCGGCGCTCGCCAACGATCAGTTCTTCCTTCTCTACCAGCCCATCTTCGACCTTGGCAGTGTTCATATCCGAGGCGTCGAAGCTCTGCTGCGTTGGCAGCATCCGACTCGCGGTGTCATTTCGCCGGACGACTTCATCCCCGTTCTGGAGGACAGTGGGCAGATCATCGAAGTTGGTCGCTGGGTGCTGAACCAAGCCTGTGCTCAAGCGGCCTCTTGGTGCCGACAGGGACATCGGACGACTATGTCCGTGAACGTGTCCATGCGCCAGCTCGAGAGCGCGATGTTGGTCGGACACGTTGAAGAAGCACTCGCAGCAAGCAGCCTCGCGCCCAGTTCACTGATCATTGAAATCACTGAGTCGACGCTCATGCGAGATGCGCATGCCACGGTGTCCCGCCTAAGAAGGCTCAAGGAAATCGGCGTCATGATCGCCATCGATGACTTTGGCACGGGTTACTCGTCTCTCGCTTATCTGCGTCAATTCCCAGTTGATGTCCTCAAGATCGATAGATCGTTCATTGCTGAGATGGATGGCGCGCCAGATGCTGCTGCCCTCGTTCACACGTTGGTCGAACTCGGCCGAACTCTTGGACTTAGGACCATCGCCGAAGGCATCGAGGAACATTCACAACTAGAGGGATTACGAGACGAAAAGTGCGACAGTGGACAAGGATTCATCTTCTCTCGGCCGGTGGAGCCGGCCGCGATCGAGGCACTCCTCTCTCAATCGGACACTGATGCTGCCGCCTCCCTGATCAGCGTCAACGAGGAGATGAAGAACCTGGCAGCCTCGCAGTGCACCGCGACGGGAATCCTCGAGACTGTGCCGAGACCGGTGTGATTCAAATGTCCAACCCCAGATGGACCCTGCACGATTGAGGGTCGGCGAGGCTGAAGCCACCCGTCAGCCCGCTGGGCAGTGGGTCAGTTTCAATCGGAGTCCATTCAGTGCTCGCCCCGTGCCGCCTTGGTGTACCGCGCAGCCAGTTGGACGGCAGAATCCCCACGCGTTGCCGAGATCCGTGATTGACGTGCCCCTCTTCAATGCGACCGCAATGACGGTCCGCCGCATGTCGTGACGGCACTGTTCGACGGCGGTCAAGGCGTCGTTGACCATTCGACGAAACTCGGCCGGGTTCGCCGCGATGATCCTTGTGGCCACGTCGGATCCCCGTTTGGACTTTCTCAGGGCTCGCCGGAGTGCGACTTCACTGGCTCGGATCACTTGGCGGGCCTCATCCAGGGCTCCGAGGAGCTGTGATTCTGCCCGGGCACCGGCGAAAGTCCGGTGGACAAGCTGGACTGGGTCTTCGGCACCCACAACCTGCAGCCGACCTCGCGCGGACACCGTCTCGTCCGAAGACGGCCTCCTTGGACGACCGGGCCTTTCGCTCAGGACTGCCGACGCCCCTGGCGTTCGACCTTGGGAAGGCCCGGCCCGTCCTCCTTCGACGGCGGCATCGGGGGACCAGATGGCCGCCGCTTGGGGTTGAACGGCTCGTGGCACCAGGCTGCCGAAGCGGGAGGCGGAGCCAACGGACGTGCCCATGGGGCCTCTCCGGGTGTACAAAGACAGGGAAGCCAGCAGGCGAGGTCGGCGCAACCGAAGCATGCGTGCATGAACAGGCCGAAGGCCGAAGAGAACGGAGGGGGGACCGGGAGGGCGCCTTACCGGCGCCTCCCCAGCGACCATGACACCATCGACTGTGACACCGTCCACCGGTAAGTCCGCCCGTTCGTATGCACAAGGGACGACGGCGAAACCGCTGCTCATCGAGACCATCGGCGACAACTTCGCAGCGACCGTCGAGCGTCTCCCCGACGCTGAAGCCATCGTCAGCCGTGAGCAGGGGGTGCGGCTCACCTACGCGGAGCTCTTCGCCGAGGTCGACCTGGTCGCCCGAGGCCTCGTGGCGAGAGGTGTCGTGCGCGGCGACCGTGTCGCCATCTGGAGCCCCAACCGGGTCGAGTGGATGGTGCTCCAGTACGCAACTGCCTCCATCGGGGCCATCCTCGTGACCGTAAACCCCGCCTACCGGACGAGTGAGCTCGCCTACGTGCTCGGCCAGTCGGCGAGCACCATGGTGGTTGCGGCTCCTTCCTTCAAGGGCGCGAACTACGCGGCCATGATCGACGAGGTGAAGCGGGACCTTCCGGGCCTGACAGACGTCGTGCTGTTCGACGGGCCCGGGTGGGACGGTCTGCGCTCGGACGCCGACGGCGTGCCTGCCGGCCGTGTCGCCGAGCTCGGGAGACTCCTCGACCCCGACCAGCCGATCAGCCTCCAGTACACGTCAGGCACGACCGGATTCCCGAAGGGGGCGAACCTCACCCACCTGAACATCTTGAACAACGGCTACTTCGTCGGGGAGGGGTGCCGGATCACGGAAAGCGACCGGATCTGTGTCCCGGTGCCCTATTACCACTGCTTCGGCATGGTGATGGGGAACCTGGCTGCGACCTCCCACGGGTCCTGCATCGTCCTGCCGAGCGCCGCCTTCGAACCGAAGGCCGTGCTCGAGGCAGTTGCGGAGGAGCGCTGCACGGCCCTCTATGGGGTGCCCACGATGTTCATCGCCGAGCTGGCCCAGCCCGACTTCGACCACTTCGACCTCTCGAGCCTGCGGACGGGCATCATGGCGGGGTCACCGTGCCCAGTCGAGGTCATGAAGCAGGTCGTCACGCGAATGCACTGCGCCGAGATGACCATCTGCTACGGCATGACCGAGACCTCGCCGGTCTCCACCCAGACGTCGCCGGACGACTCGATCGAGCACCGGACGGAGACGGTAGGCCACGTCCACCCGCATGTGGAGGTGAAGGTCATCGACCCCGACTCGGGGCTGATGGTCGATCGAGGCGAGGCCGGCGAGCTGTGCACCCGGGGGTACTCGGTGATGCTCGGCTACTGGGACGACCCCGCCCGCACGGCGGAGGCGGTCGACGCTGCCGGCTGGATGCACACCGGCGACCTCGCGACCATGGACGGAGACGGGTACGTGAACATCGTGGGCCGGAGCAAGGACATGATCATCCGGGGTGGCGAGAACATCTACCCCCGAGAGGTCGAAGAGCTCTTGTACGTGCATGAGGAGGTCGAGGACGTCCAGGTGGTGGGTGTCCCCGACAGCCGCTACGGCGAGGTGGTTATGGCCTGGGTGCGCCTCAGGCCCGGAGCCACGCTCGAGGGCGAGGCGCTCCGTGCGTGGTGCCGGGAGCGGATGGCACATTTCAAGGTCCCTCAGCACGTCAAGTTTGTCGACGAGTTCCCGATGACGATCACCGGCAAGGTCCAGAAGTACAAGATGCGCGAGATCGCGGTCGAGGAGCTCGGTCTCGAGGACGCAGCCTCTGCCCGGACTGCGTAGAGCCCGGACCGCGCAGAGCCCGGCCTCCAGATGAGTCCGACCGCACTGCGGACTGCCACGAGCGGTGTGGCGTGCGTGGTCGGCGCGGCGGCAGGGGGGTGCGGGCGACCTCCTTCGGCTGGCCGTAGCTCCGCCATCCCGACGGCGCCTGCCGCGCCGCCGACGAGCACGATGGCGCTTCAGGTGGTGGGACCCGGTCGGGCCGCGTCGAGCGTGTGGGGTGCAAATACCCGAACGCCAGCTTGACCAGGTCAGATGCCTGCGGCAAGCCTTTCCGGCTGTGGCGTAGTGCCCGAAAACTCGAACCGCTCCTCAGGCAGTACGTTCGTACTCGTGGACCAGCCCACCCAGACGGTCGTTTCGACGTATCCGAACCCGATGGTCTCGGACCTGCCGATAGCTGGAGTCCGAAGCGTCCTCGATCGCGAGCGGACGACCGGCTCTCTCGGGTTCCGGGGTCTCTTGGGACAGCCCTTGGTGGGGGCGGTAGCAGTTGAAGTGACAGGCATGGCTTCGGAGGATCCGTTCGAGATACCGTTCGTTCACGACCAAGAGGTGGTCTAGGCACTCTGATCTGACGGTGCGCACGAACCGCTCGGCAAGAGCGTTGGCATTCGGGGTCCGAAAGGGCGTTCTCAGGATCTTGGTGCCCTCGGCTCTGAAGACTTCGTCGAAGCTCGCCACATACTTGGTGTCATGATCGCAGACCAAGTACCTGGCGCTGATGTCCCCGACAGCAAGGTCACTCGTGACGTTCCTCGCCTGCTGAGTGACCCACGCCGCGTGTGGATGAGGGGTCACACCGGTGATCCAGATTCTCCGTCGGCCGAGCTCGATGAACAACAGTACAGAGAGCCGTTTGAGCAGCACGGTGTCGACACGGAAGAAGTCCGTCGCTACGACGCCCGAGGCCTGCGTACGCAGGAACTGACGCCAGGTGGGGCCCTGTCTTCGAGGAGCGGGACCGAGGCCGAGGTCTTTCATGACCCGAGCAATGGTGCTCGCGGCAAGCCGTACTCCGAGCTTGGCCAGCTCACCCTGGATTCGTCGGTAGCCCCATCTCGGGTCCTCCTTAGCCAGGCGCACAATGAGAGCGGATGTCTGGTCGTCGATAGGCGGTCGACCTGGCGAGCGGCGGGCGTACGTCCAGCGTCTTGCCACGAGTCGGCGATGCCAGGCGAGCAAGGTGCCAGGCGTCACGCCGAAACTGTCCCAACGCGAGCGAGGTAGTAGGCGGCTGAGCGCGGCTAGCAGCGCACGATCGGCTGGCTGGTAATTGGGACGTCCAATCTGGCGCCGAAGCACAGCCACTTCGTGACGCAATGCCTGCAGCTCGATCTCGTTGGAACGCTCGGAACGGAACGACCGGATCGCGAACCCAATCAGGCTCCGGATACCGAAAAAGGCGAAAGCCCACAGTTGTCCCCGTCCTCTTCGCCCTCGCAACGCGAGGACGGTAGTCGAGAGGGCCCTGGCTCCGAAATGTCCCTGGTGACGGGCACGTCCACATTTTCGGACACTACGGGTTCCGATCCCTCAGGGGCCTGGCGTGCCGTAGAGGTCGAGGAGCCGCAGCCGGGTGGCCTGGAGGCGGTCGAGGATCACCGCGGAAACGCGCTTGGTGAGCTCGTAGCCGAATGCGGGGTCGGCCTCTGCCTTCTGGCGCAGGCAGGCTGCGTCGACGGCGATGGCTCCCACCGGCTCCGTGGCCCGGACGTCGAAGCAACAGCGGTAGGGAGGAAAGAGCCAGGAAAAGCCGACGGGGTCGCCTGGCCCGACGGTCTCCACAACAACGACACCGCGACCAGCCGAGTGGATCTCGATGGCCACATTCCCTCGGCGCAGCAGGAAGAGCGTGTCGGCCGCCTCGCCCTCCGACATGAGGAGGTCGCCGGCGTGGAAGGCCACGTTCCGGGCGCACCCGGCCACGAGGTCGCCGACGTCGCCGGGCAGCCCGGCGAGAAGGGGATGATGGGAGACGAGCTCCGCGATCTGTTCGGTCACCTCAGCTCCCTCGATCGAGACCTTGCCTTAGGGCCATCGGACGGGCGAGGAGGACAGAGACATCGAAGCCACTCTTGACCACTTCCGCAGTGAAACGGGCACGGAACTCGCTCCGTGTCTCGGTCATCCGACCGGGTAGTGCTAAACGACCGCATTCGCCCCGGGAAGAACACGCCTTCATGCCCGTCGTCCTCCCAACGCACCCGGTACGGCAGGCCCCCGTCGGGCTCCTCGGCGAGAATGACCGCCTCGCGGTCGAACTCTCCGACCCGATGGCATCTCGCCTCGATCTTGTCCCCGATTGCAGCTCGCATATCAGGTGCCTCCTGGTGAGATGGGTGTCGCCAACGTCTGAGGACACCGTACTCCGCTCCCCGGCGACCGTGCAGAGCCCTTCGCCCCATCGAGGACACCCGTCAATTGCCTCTCGTGAAGAAGCGCCCCGACCGGCCCTGTGGTGTTTGCGTCCTGCGTTCGCCCATTTGGTGGCGTAGCGGCTGGGATCTGGGCGATCTTGCGCACCATTTCAATCGACTGGAGCGGTAATGCCGGATACCGGTCGGGTTTGCGTGGTTACGAAGGGGTATCCCCGAGGTGTTGGTGGTGGCGAGGTTGAATCCCTGAACCTGAACGAGGCCGTGCCACCAGACGCCAGGCGAGGCATTCCGCACTCCACGATCAGTCCGCTCCGTTCGAACGAGGCGTCGTAGAGATCGCCTAAACCCCTCACTTCGTGAACTAGGGACCAGATCATCGTCCGCCCGGTCGTGATCGTCACGGTGTCGGACCAGGGCAGATGGACCCGGCCATCAAGAACTCCCCAGTCGTCTCCAATCCGTTGGTCACCCAACTCCACCATCAGGTGACCAGCCGAGCCGCCAGAGTTGGACGGGAGAGACGTGAGCCGAAGTCGGAGCTTCGGATGCGCCCGATTCACGGCCGCTCACCATCTGTCGCTGGGGACGGTCTCCCAGTCCGTGGGATTGCTGGAGAGGACCGAGTTGAGTACCCGGTGGACCTCCGTCTGGAGGAGCATCGCCATTGCCCTTGCGGCGAAGTCATCAGAAGATTCGTCTGGCCCCCGACTTACGAAGACCTTCCTCCGTGGCTGCGCCGTCGGGTCAGCACCATCATTGTTCGGCACGTTGCCCCTTTCATCGTTCTGACATTGGCACCGTGCTTGATCGCCGGTTGCCGGAACGTCATCGAGTCAAGTCTCTCGGGTCGCTCTTGATGAACACTTCAACCCTGTCTGGTGATGCTCAGATTCCGCCCATGTGGCCGATGCCGATCCAGCTTTCCAGGGACGGGAGTCGTCCATCTTCAACATCGTCACCGGGAGTGCAGTGCTGACCTTCGAAGAACTGGTCGACTTCATCGAGCATCGCATGAGGATGAGCCATATCTATCAGCCGTTGTTGATCCGCACGCTCGTGGACGCCGGGGGAATGGCGACGCTTCGCCAGGTAGCTATGGCATTCGTTCATCGTGACGAGAGCCATATCCGCTACTAACAGGATCGGATCAAGAAGATGCCCCTTCCCGTGCTGAAGCGCCACGGCATCGTGGATCGCAAGGGTGATCTGATCTCACTCTCGGTGCAGTCGCTGAGCTACCAGCAGAGAGCAGAGATCATGGCCATTTGTGAACAGAAGCTTGGAGCCTTTCTCAAGCAGAGGGGCCTTGGCACCTGGGACTACCGGCTAGTGGAGACCGATCCCGTGCCGAGTGACATCAGGTACCAGGTGCTCGCTGCATACAACGAACGTTGCGCCCTGTGGGCGGCGACGAGCAAGGAGCGCAGGATCGAGGTGGACCACGTCAATCCTCGCTCCAAGGGCGGATCGAATGACATCTCCAACCTTCAGGCGCTGTGCGACGAATGCAACCGGGGGAAGTCCAACAGAGATGATCGTCGCTTCCAAGCGCTACCGTCACCCACCCCACCTGTGCCTCCTGTCATTCTTGCTCGGCGAGGGAGACGGGACGGTCGAGCAAGCCGCATCCCCAGGTCACTGAGGCGACCCTTGGGCAGGCTGGAATCGCGCCCGCCACGGTGATGATGAAGGAGGCGTGCCAAAATGGCCGCATGCGAGTGGCGATGGTGTGTCTTGGGAACATCTGCCGCTCCCCGATGGCGGCGGCGGTCGCCACTGCGATGGCCGAGGATGCCGGACTCGGCGGCGAGGTGGTCTTCGAGTCGTTCGGGACCGCCGGATACCACGAGGGCGAGTGCGCCAATCCCCGAGCCGATGCGACGCTGCGACGTGGGGGCTGGCCCGCTGGTGCTCACCGCGCTCGTCAACTGCGCCCGGCAGACGTTGCGGCCGCCGATCTTGTCCTGTGCGCGGACCGCTCCAATCTCGCCGACGTGCGGCGACTCGCTGGTGCCGGTGCAGGGACGGCAAAGGTACGACTCCTTCGCTCCTACGATCCGGAGGCGAGTCCCGGCGACGACGAGGTTCCCGATCCCTGGGGCGGCGACGACACCGATTTCGACCTAACACTCGCCCTTATCGAGCAGGCATGCCGTGGCCTCGTCGGCGAACTGGCTGACGCGCCTCGCTAACGTCGTCGGTCCGACTGGGCCCACCAGACAGCTCGCCGGCGGCGTCTGGATGGTGTCGGCCGGCGGTCGCACCCTTGTCGCCAAGCTCGGCGCCAGCGCCTTCGACGAGGCCGACGGCCTCGAGCGCCTCATGGCGGTGCCCGGGGCGCCGCCCGTGCCCGAGGTCGTGCTCACCGAGGCCGAGCTTCTCGTCACCACGTGGGTCGAACAGGGCTCACGGACCCCGGGGCACGAGGAGTCGCTCGGTCGTGCACTCGCTGCGTTGCACAGTGCCCCCTTCCCGCACTGGGGTGGAGGCTCGTCGTGGATCGGGGCCTGCCGGGTCAATCCCTCGCTCTTCCCCGATGCCGCCAGCTTCTACGGCGCCCGGCTTCGCGAGCTGTCCACCCGCTGCGGGCTCGAGCATCCGGTGACAGCGGTTGCCGCCAGGCTCGCGGAGCTGCTCCCGCCAGGCGGACCGGCGCTCCTACACGGCGACCTCTGGTGGGGCAACGTGCTCTTCGGTGCCGACGGACGGACATGGCTCATTGACCCGTCAGTCCACGGCGGCCACCCCGAGGAGGACCTCGCCATGCTCGCGCTGTTCGGCTCGGTGCCAGACCGCCTGCTCCGCGCCTACGCCGAGGTGCAGCCGCTGAGTCCCGGATGGGAGGAGCGCGTCGCACTGTTCCAGCTCTACCCGTTGCTCGTCCACGCGGTGCTGTTCGGCGGCGGCTACCGCTCACGGGCGGAGGCAGTGGCCCGACGCTTCGCCTGACGTGAAGGGCGCCACAATGTCGATCGGAACCCTGAGCTGGACGTTCGCGACGCTCTCTTGACACGATCGACCGTGGCCTTCTCGCTCCCCTATCTCGGCCTATGCCGGATCCTCGGCCTCATCGCATCTGTCCGACGAAGCGAGTCGGATAAGCACATCGAGACCATGGTGCTCCGGCACCAGGTCCGAGTTCTCGTACGTCAGTTGCACGAGCGGGTGCGGTATCGCCCGGTGGATGGGGCGATCCTTGCCGCACTCGGTCGATCGCTCCATCGAATCCGGTGGCGGTCCTTCCTAGTCACCCCTGACACGCTGCTGCGATGGCATCGGGACGCCGCCAGACACAAATGGCGGCGATGGAGAAGACAACGAGGCCCAGGCCGGCTGCCGATGAGCGACGAGCTGGTCGGGCTCATCTTTCGACTGGGTCGGGCGAACCGACGCTGGGGTTGTATCCGTATCCAAGGCGAGCTGCGGACACTCGGCATCCGCGTCTCGGCCAGCTCAATCAGACGGGTCCTGCGTCGACATGGTCTCGGACCTGTTTCACGGAGCGGCGCGACCTGGACGGAGTTCCTTCGTTCCCAGTCCCACAGCGTGCTGGCCACGGACTCCTTCACGGTGGACACCGTGTCGCTCAAGCAACTCTACGTGCTCTTCGTCACTGGATTGTCGACACGAGACGTGCGCATCCTCGGAGCCACCGACCATCCGACCGGGGCGTTCGTCACCCAGGTTGCTCGCAACCTGGTCAGTGATCTCACCGGCTGGGGTCGCTCCATCAAGTTCCTCATCCGGGACTGGGACATCAAGTTCACCGCCAGCTTCGACGAGGTGTTCTGCTCCGAAGGCATCCGAGTGATCAAGACGCCGATTCGATCTCCTCGAGCCAACGCGTACGCAGAGCGCTGGTTGAGAACGGTGCGGACAGAATGCCTCGACTGGATCGTCATCTTCGGCCATCGCCAACTCGAGCGAGTCCTTCGCCAGTACGCCAGCCACTACAACCAACAGCGTCCGCAACGCGGCGTCGCCCTCCGGGTGCCGGTGCCCGGCAGCCGAGTCACGGCCGCGCCCCCGTCTCTGCACGTTCATCGTCACGACGTGCTCGGCGGCCTCATCCACGAGTACCACCCGGTGGCAGCGTAGTCAGATCCTCGTCTGGTGCCCTCCTGCTCCTCCGACTATCGGAATGCATCGGCACGTCGAACGGCGGCCGGGCATTGCTCGCCATCTCTGCTCCGTCTCTTCCACGGGGCACCTGGCACACCCGGAAGAGGAGCATCCAATGCCGGCGATCGCATCGCGGCAGCGGCGATGTAGCACCGAGTCGCGACCGAACGGCACGATCGGGACATTGGTGCCCTTCACCCCGTTATTGACCGTTATTGACCGTTGCTACGCTCACGGATCGCGCACGAAACCAATCTGATCGCGAGTCGGCCAGGGCGTACACCCCGGCTGACCTGCACTTTCCGGGTGGACCTTGGATCACACTGTCCGGTTCCACGAGATAGTGGACACTATGTCCCAGGACATCATGGACACCTGGTCAGGTGGTGTCCATGGATCGTGCTCGCTATGCCGTTGACGCTGTGGTGATCGAGGGCCGGTCCGTGCGATCCGTGGCCTCGTCGCTGGACAAGTCGAAGTCCTGGGTGGCCAAACAGGCCGCACGCTTCCGAGCTGGCGGCAACGAGGCGTTGGCCCCGAAGTCGACGGCCCCGAAGCGCCGGCCGACCCAGCTCGACGTGGAGCTCGAGAACGAGATCGTGATGATCCGCCAGCAGCTGTCCGAGGACGGCTTCGACGCCGGGCCGCTCACCATCCAGTACCACCTGGCCCAGCGCCACGGGACCGCTCCTGGTCGGTCGATACCGAGTCGTTGGCGGCCCAATGACTCTTCCGGATGGCTCGCTGTCGTCGCCCAGACTCGATCGGCTTCCCGATCTGGTGCCCTGAAAGTGCGTGCTGGCCTCCGGGCAATTCATGGTGGGGTTGGCGAAGGTAGCGTTCTTCACGGATCTCGCTGGCTACCAACGCTCGGAGGTGTCATGAACAAGGACTTGGTCGATCAGGTGATCGATGTCGCTCAACGGGTGGTTGCCAGCGGAGCAATCTCTGCGAACGGACATGGCAACGTGAGCCTCCGGGTCCCGGGGGCGGAGGAGATCTACTTCACCGCGGGTCCGTCGTTACGAAACCACGCTCCGTCCGCCGTCGTGCGGGTCGGGCTAGACGGAACCCTCCTGGAGGGTGATCTGCCGCCCATCCAGGGTGCCGTGGTCGCCATGCACACGGCGATGTACGCGGACCACCTCGACGTCGGCTGCGTCCTTCACACGCATTCTCCGTACGCGACCGCCTACGCCGTGGCCCACCGTCCTATCGGATGTTGGGTCGAAGCCTTGGCCATGTTCGGCTTGCCGACCGGGGTGCCGTTGGCCGGCTACGGACCGCGGGGGTCCGACCAAGCGGTGGCCAACATCCGGGCCTCCATCACCCCGGGCGTTCCTGCGGTCCTGCTGGCGAACCATGGGGTGTTGGTGTTTCACCGAACCCCTGAGTTGGCCATCCTGGTCGGAGGGATCGTCGAGGAGGCCGCTCAGGCGGGGCTCAACGCCGACAGCATCGGCGGCCCAGTCGAAATCCCAGAAGAACTCCGAGCAGCGGCTCTTCAGCGCGCCATGCTCTTTGAGAGCCAAGGAACGACGCACGCCTAGGATTTCTGGCGCAGAGCCGTCTGATCTGCGGCACTCGTGCGGCGATCGCAATTTGCGGACCGACCGATCAAATGGAGCGATCTGAACCGCTTGCTGGAATGAGCAGACGGCCCTTCGGCCCGGCGGTCCGGTGGTTCACATTTGCGTGGCCCACGAACTGCTGAACGACCCTCCCCGGCCGTTCC
>Ga0182010_10000285_pt1 | contig 29038 bp, 20 predicted proteins | sample 611E1MmetaG_FD_120488 | JGI IMG/M metagenome (GOLD analysis project Ga0182010, IMG submission 120488) | Permafrost microbial communities from Stordalen Mire, Sweden - 611E1M metaG | ecosystem: Environmental > Terrestrial > Soil > Wetlands > Permafrost | place: Sweden: Stordalen | collected... | reverse complement strand
CGCGAATCTACGTGCGGCCTTCCGGCCGTGCCACCAGATCGGCTCGGCGCCCCTGGCGTCGTAGGAATTGGCCCACACCAGGAACTGGAGCCGCTCCACTGCGAACTCGAACGCGGGCGTCAGGCCGTGGACGGCACCGTCGTACCGCTGGGGAGCCCTCAGTGCGTCCAGGTCCGCCGTCAGCTCGACCACCAACGGCCGTCGATCGAGCCACGCCTGGTGGAGCGCTCCGATCACCGCAACGGGGTCTGCCAGCTCGGCATCGCCGACCCGCACCCGCTGGCACGACTTCCACGGGTCGGGTAGGTCGCCCCCGGCAAGCAGGACGACGCCACGGCCGAGCTCCGCTGGTCCGGGGTACGGCATCTGCTCAACATAGTGACGGGCTGTGACGCCGGGCGCCAGCCAGCCAGCCCCAGCGCCTCGCCTACGGGCCTGCCTCCGGATCCGAAAAACGGGGAGCGCGCTTCTCCTGCAAGGCGGCGATACCCTCGGCGAAGTCGGGACCGGTCATCATCTCCTCCAGCAGCCGCTGAGCCCGGCTGACCGCTCCGGCGGCGTCACCGTGCAGGTCCGTGTAGATCTGGCCCCGGGTGGCCCGCAGCGAGGACGGGGAGACCGTGGTCGCCAACTGTCCCGCGTACTCCATGGCCCGGTCCATCAACCGATCGGAGGGCACCACCTCGTTGACGAGGCCCATGTCCGCCGCCTCCTCGGCCAGGATCACCCGGCTGGACAACAGCAGATCGTTGGCTCGGGTGAGGCCGATCATCCGGGGCAGAAGCCAGGACAGCCCGAACTCGGCGGGCAGCCCCAGCCGACCGTGGGCAGTCGTCAACTTGGCGCCTGCCGCTGCGAAGCGGATGTCGCAGTAGCACGCCAGCACGAGGCCCACCCCCGCCGCAGGCCCGTTGATGGCAGCGATGACCGGCTTGGTGAGACCGAAGTGATAGGCGAAATCGGCATCGAAGCGCGGGTCGGTGCCGAAGCCGGGGCGGGCCAGGTCATCGGGTGTGCCGGCGTCATAGGCGCCGCGTACGACGTGACCGGAAAGGGCGCGACTGTCCGCACCGGCGCAGAAGGCCCGCCCAGCCCCTGTCACCACGATCACCCGGACCGACCGGTTGCCATCAGCCTCGTTGAGCGCCCATCGGTACTCGGCGTGCATCCGACCCGTCCACGAGTTGAGCCGGTCTGGGCGGTCGAGGGTGATGATCGCGATCTTGTCGGAAATCTCGTAGCGGACGACCTTGAGCTCCATGTCGGCAATACTGCCAGCCCCGGACTCCGCCGAGGCCGCCGACCGGCCTCGCTCATGCGCCAGGGGATCCGGCTTCCGCTGCTCTCACGAATCCACGAGGACGCTTCCGATGGAGATCGCTGCGACCCCGATGACGACGTAACCCAGAGCCTGCAATGCATCACCGATCCAGTACAGGTCCGATGGGCCATTGGAATCCCCGAACGAAAAACAGAGTGCGCCCAGCCCCAGGAGAAAGAACGCCACACCGACGGCTACCAGGCCGCTCCGCAGCTTCCGGCCACGGCTCGCACGGGGTTCCACCGGGGCGAACGGGTTGCCCGGCACGGGGTAGTACCCACCCTCGTTGCCCATGGGCGGACGAAGGGGGGGCCAAGCCGGCGGCGGGTACCACTTGCCGTCGGCTGCCAGCCACCATCCCTCGCCTTGGCTCACGTCACTCATCTCGATCCACCTCTCACAAGGCCACACTCAGGAGCAGAAGGCTAGCCCTCCGTCGTTTCGGAGCCATCCCCGGAGGCAATACTCGCCGCGTCAGGGACCAATGCCTCTAGCCATCGCACTGCCGCCGTGGGATATTGGCAACCGGGGTCAGGACATCGGCGCTCGGGGATCAGCGTAGAGGTAGGTGTCTGTGCGAGTTGCGAGAGACGCATCACAACCGGTCCCCCCGTCGGCCACCTGGAGGGTTCGGTTTCGACGCCGCCATCAGGCGGGGCGTGACCCCGGCCGGGGCGCGATCCGGGCCGAAATGGCCGGGCTGGAGGCTCTCATGCGCCGCCTCGAGCAGGTCCACGGCGAGGACATCGCCGCCGTGTGTGCCGACCACCGGCGGGACGCAGTCAACCTCGTCCACTACCTGGCCCTACGCAACGGCGACCTCCGTCACCTGCAGCATCGTCTGGGTGAGCGCGGCCTGTCGTCACTGGGCCGGTGCGAACCTCACGTGCTCGCGACCGTCGAGAGTGTCCGCGCCGCGCTCGACGGGAGGGTCCCCCGTTTCGGGCCGGCCACGCTGAGCTTCGAGGAGGGGCGTGCCGCCCTCGATCGCAACACCGATGCTCTCTTCGGTCCACGCCCCCCCGGACGAGTGCCCCGGGTCATGGTGACCCTCCCCAGCGAAGCGGCGGACGACTACCGACTGGTGCGGCGCCTGGTCGCGGAAGGCATGGATGTGGCCCGGATCAACGGTGCCCACGACGACCCCGACGCGTGGGAGCGCATGGCGCGCCACGTGCGCCGGGCCTCCGAGGAGACCGGCCGCCTCTGCCGGGTGTCGATGGACTTGCCGGGGCCCAAGCTGCGGACCGGCCCGCTCGCCGAGGGGCCCCGGGTGGTGAAGCTACGGCCCCAGCGCGACCTGCGCGGCGTGCCGGTCATGCCAGCATCGGCGGCACTGGCGGCGTTCGGGCCCGATGCCGGGCCTCCGGGCCCGGGGCCGGCGCTGCCCGTGGACCCGTTGTGGGTCGATCGCCGGCACCCAGGGGACGTGGTCGCCATGGTCGACACCCGAGGCTCGGGGCGTACCTTGCGTGTCGTCGGCGCCACGCCCGGTGCATGCGTCGTGGAGGTGTGGGACACCACGTACGTGGAGACCGGAGCGGAGCTGTCCTGCGACGGCGATGCCACCAGGGTGGGCCGGCTGCCGATCATCCCCCAGTACCACCTGTTGCGCCCGGGGGACCCGCTGGTGTTGACCAGGGACCTCGAGCCTGCTGTCCCGTGGCGACACGGGCAACCCGGATGTGCCCGGATCGGTTGCACGCTCGGCGTCGCCTTCGAGACCGCGCAGGTGGGCCAGCCCGTGGTCCTCGACGACGGAAGGATGACCGGCATCATCGAAGGCGTCGATGCCGACGAGTTCCGCGTCCGGATCCTGACGGCCTCACCAACGGGGTCGAAGCTTCGAGCGGAGAAGGGGATCAACCTGCCCCAGACGGATCTCCCCGTCCCCGCGGTGACCGACGCCGACCTGCCCCTGCTCGAAGTGGCCGCCGCCCATGCGGACATGGTTGCGCTGTCCTTCCTGCACAGCGAGCACGACATCGACGACGTGCGCGCCTACCTCCGGAGGGTCGGGGCCGAACACCTCGGCCTCATCCCGAAGATCGAGACCAAAGCCTCGTTCGCCCGCCTTCCCGAGATCCTCCTGCATGCCATGCGCTCTCCACTCGTCGGAGTCATGATCGCCCGCGGAGACCTCGCCGTCGAAGCCGGCTACGAACGCCTCGCGGAGATGCAGGAAGAGATCCTTTGGATCTGCGAGGCTGCCCACCTGCCCGTCATCTGGGCCACCGAAGTCCTCGACCAGCTCGCACGCACCGGCAAGCCGTCCCGGGCAGAGGTCACCGATGCTGCGATGTCGCAGCGAGCCGAGTGCGTCATGCTCAACAAGGGGCCCCACGTCGACACGGCGATCGTCGTGCTCGACGACATCCTGCGACGCATGTCCGGGCTCCAGCGCAAGAAGACCCCGCAGCTGAGACCGCTGCGCAGCTGGATCGAGCCAACCTGATCCGCCGGGTGCCGAACAGCCCTGGACAGCCGGTCACCCACCGGCCGGGGCGCACCGCGGGGCGTGCCCGACCGTCCTGCGCCGACGGGCTGCGGCCGCCCCGGGTCGATCGCTAGCCTGGCCAGGTGGAATTGGGCAAGATCGGGATCTGGTGGAGCGGCACGTGGTCCGGTTCCGACCGGTCCCCCGGTGCAGCTGCCACCGAAATGGAATCGCTCGGCTACGGGGCCCTCTGGAGTTCGGGCGGCTTCGAGCCCGGCTTCCCCGACAGGTTCGGAAGGCTGCTCGACGCCACCGAGCAGCTGGCGGTGGCCAGCGGCATCCTGTCCATCTGGCACGCCACCCCCGAGCAGGCGGCCCACGGCGCCGCCGCCCTCGAAGTCGCCCACCCCGGCCGGTTCCTCCTCGGCCTGGGCACAAGCCACGCGCCGGTCGTCGAACAGCTCGGCACCGGGTACATCCGCCCGTACACCCGGATGGTCCACTACCTCGATGAGCTCGATGCGCTGGGGACGGCGGTCGCAGCCGACCGCCGGGTCCTCGCCGCCCTCGGCCCCCGCATGCTCACGCTCGCCGCCGAGCGGGCGGCGGGGGCACACCCCTACTTCGTACCCGTCGAGCATGTGGCCCGGGCCCGGCGGCTCGTCGGGCCCGGACCACTCTTGGCGCCGGAACTGGCCGTGGTGCCCGAGGTCGATCGACTCGTGGCCCGGGCCACGGCCCGGGAGTACGCCGCGGGCTACCTGCGACTGCCCAACTACACCAACAACCTGCGCACGCTCGGCTTCGACGACGACGATCTCGAGGGGGGCGGCAGCGATCGGTTGGTCGACGCCGTGGTGGCCTGGGGGGACGCCGCCACCATTGCCGACCGCGTGCGTGCTTTTCAAGACGCCGGTGCCGACCATGTGTGCGTGCAGGTGGTGGCCGACCGCTCCCAGGGGTTCCCCTTCGACGCCTACCGCGAACTCGCTGCGGCGCTGATCGGCGGCTGAGCCAGCCGATCGATCTCGCAGGATGGTGGCGTACTACGCAGCCCTGCGCCCTCGTCGCCTCGCCAGGAGCCACACGGCCAGGCCCGTTACGACCACGCCCACGCCGATCGCGCCGGCGATTGCGCCGGCGCCATGGCCGGCATGAACGGCCGCTCCAGACACCTTGCCCGACGATCCCGGCGTCGTCGTCGCGGTGGGGCCGGCCCTCGCAACCGAACTCGAAGTCTGACCGGACGCACCGGTCGAGGAGGCACTGAAGGCGACGACCCTGTAGGCCGAAGGGGCCAGAAGTAGACCATTGCCGACGCTTGGGGTGGGAAAATGGTTGGCCGGTACTCCGACCGAAGCCTGCTGCAGCACTGCGCCGTCGGTGGAGTCGAGCCCGTAGAGGGTGCCGTTCTGTCCGATCGTCCACACCAGGCCTCCCGCAACGATCGGTGGCCCGCCGCCTTCCCCGCTGTTCCACAGAACGCGGAGGGCGGCCGGGGCCGATCCGACCTGCAGGGCGACCGTTCCGCTCAGGCAGGGCAGGAAGACGGTCGTTCCCACGACCGCGGACCCGCCGTCCACATCCTCGTCGCACACATGACCGAGGGCGGCCTCCTGACCACCGATCCCGCCGAGGTGACCAGCGTCGAGAAGGTACGCGACGCGCGACTTGCCGGCCGCCACCACACGTCCGTCGGCCAACAGCGCGGGCTCCATGGACATGTCGAGGTCATGGGCGTTGTCGGAGGTCCAGGAGCTGGGGGCGAAGTACTGCAGAAGTTGCAGTCTGGACGACAGCTCGAGAACCGAGTCACTGAAGTCGTACGCGTGCCCGGGCGAGGTGACCGAGCCGTTGCCCGCGGCGATCCAGAGGTTCCCACCACTGTCGACGGCCGGAGCTCCGCCGCCCATCCAGACCGCCCCCTGGCTCTCTCCGGGGGCGGCGTCAACGGCGAAGTCCAACGGCTTGCCGCCGTCCTCGGTCACCGCCACCAGCCATCCCCGGTAGGTGGAGCAGTCTCCATAGTTGCCTCCGAAGCCGAACACGACCTCGCCACCGTCGAGGGTGAGGGCCGTCCGCTGGAGGAGGGCCGGTGGCGCGGCACCCGGGGGATCGACGTCCTGGGTCAGTTCGATCCGTCCCGAGGCCGTGTCCAGGCCGACCAGCATGTGGACCGGTCTCCCCCCGATCAGCTCGTCGGCCACCATGAAGATCTCGGACCTGGCCGGATCGATGACCGGGGTGCCGGTGATGCCGACGGTGGGCCTGATGTCCCCGCAAGGGAGCGATCCCGAGGTCACCGGTGTGCCGAGATGCACCGACCAGATCACCGCACCGGTGGAAGAGGCGAGGGCGTAGGCGGTGTCGTCCTCGGTCGCCACGAAGACCCTGCCGGAGGAAGCAAGCGGCTCCCCGTAGATCTGGCCGTCGAGCCTGGGCGATGTCCATCTCGGGGTCGACGTGTCGACGCCCGTCACCGAGGTCGCCACGCCGGTGCCGGCTGCGTCTTGGTGGTACACGGTCCAGCCGGAACTCTCCGGCGTGCTCGCAGTGGACGCTGTCGCCCCAGATGCCGTTGCAGGCAGCACCATCGTCATCGGCACTGACAGGCCCAGCGACACGAGGACGACCCACACCCAGGGCCGGCTGCTCGCACCCGCGCCGATACGACGACGGGCGCGGAGCCCGATCCTCATGCCCATGGCAGAAGGCTAGTAATGCCCGCCATGGAAGGAGGCGGCCATTGGTCCCCCGGCGGGGATTGGGACTTTCGCCCCTTGCGCCGGGCCGCCAAGGTGCTGAACCTGGAGGAGAGACCGAAGGGGAAGGGAGGGTGACGTGGTTGTAGAGGATGCTTACGAATCGCTGATCCGGCGGACCTATCAGGATTTCGAGTCAGGTGACCTCGACCTCCTCAACGTCGTGATGGCGGAGGACGTTATCTGGCACGAGCCGGGGCGCAGCAGCCTCGCCGGTCGCTACAAGGGCCCGGAGGCGGTGCTCGGCTTTCTCGGACGACTGAAGGCGGGCAGCGACGGCACCTTCAAGATCGAGGTCCTGGACGTGCTCAGCAAACCCGAGCGGGCGGTGGTGCTCCAACGGGAGACCGCTACGAGGAACGGCAGGGAATTGGACGTCGTCGTGGCCGTCGAGTTCGAGATCCACCACGGGAAGATCACCGAGGTCACCGTCTACCAGGCCGACGCCTACGGCTTCGACGAGTTCTGGGTGGACAGCTAGGCAACAGGCCGTTCTCCACAAGCAGTTGCCGAGCCCATCGGGTGGTCGCGTGCGCAGCGGCGGTGGGTGGAGTAGGAGCGGACGCCGGCGAGCCGATCCGCCGGACCAGACAGGGGGGGGTTGTGATGAAGGAGCTGGTGTATCCCAGGCTCTTGTTGCCGGTCGTCGAACGGCTGGCCGACAAGGTCGCGTTCGTCGACTTGACGCGCGACGGGGTGCGATACGAAGGAACGTTCGCCGTCCACGCCGACCGGCTGTTGCGGTTGGCCAACGCCATGCAGAGTGAGCTCGGGCTGGGGCACGGTGACCGGTTCGCGGTACTCGCCACGAACGGGCACGAGTTCCTGGAGCTGTACCATGCCGCCCTGTTCGGGGTAGGGATCATCAACCCCCTCAACATCCGCTTCACGCCGGCCGAGCTGGCCCATGTCCTCCGTGACTCCGGTTCCAGGATCGTCTTCACCGACCCGTTGTTCGCCAAGCTCCTCCGCCGCGCCCGTGACGAGGAAGGCGTGCAGATCGACAAGTTGGTCATCATCGGCGGGGAGATCGGCGACGGCATCACAGGGGACGACGACACCATCGGCTACGAGCAGCTGCTGGCGGCCGGTGAGCCGGTCATGCCGCCGGAGCCCGAGGAGGAGGACGCCGTACTCCTGATGTACACGGGAGGAACGACCGGGCGCCCCAAGGGTGCCTTGCTCGAACAGCGAGCCGAGGTGCTCAACGTGTACCACCTGCTCTTCGAGATCGGGCTTCGTGAGGAGCGGCGATTCCTGTTCCAATCGCCGATGTTCCACGCTGCCGTCGTCGCCGGCGTGCTGGGCATCCCGGCCAGCGGAGCGACCTCGGTGACGATCCCGCTGTTCGACCCCGGGCTGGTGATGCGGGTCATCGACGAACAAGCCATCGACATGACGATGATGGTCCCGGTCATGATGTCGCTGCTGGAGCAGGCGGAGGGCTTCTCGGCCGAATGCCTCCGGTCACTGCGCCAGCTCGTCTACGGGGCGGCACCGATCTCGAGGACCATGCTCGCCCGTTGGCTGGAAATGCTCCCCGACACCGACTTCATCCAGGGGTACGGGATGACCGAGGCCGCCTCCGTCCTCGCGTACCTCGGTCCCGAGGAACACCGTCGCGGCGGAAACGCTGCGGCGGCTGCGGGCAGACCGGTGATGGGCGTCGAGCTCCGCATCACGGACTCTCTCGACAATGCTCTTCCCCGAGGAGAGGCAGGGGAGGTCTGCGCCCGCGGGGGGAACCTCATGCGCGAGTACTGGAACGAGCCGGAGCAGACCGAGTCGGCGATGCACGACGGTTGGTACCACACCGGCGACATGGGCTTCGTCGACAGCCGGGGTCTCCTGCACCTCACCGACCGGATGAAGGACATGATCGTCACGGGCGGCGAGAATGTGTACTCCATCGAAGTGGAGAACGCCATCGCCACCCACCCCGCCGTGCAGGAAGTCGCGGTGATCGGGATCCCGAGCGACGTCTGGGGCGAGGCCGTCCACGCCATCGTCGTCCTCAAACTGAACACGAGGGCGACAGCCGCGGACCTGATCGAATACGTCCGCCCGGTCTTGGCCGGGTTCAAGGTTCCGAAGTCGGTGGAGTTCCTCGACGGTCCGCTGCCACTTTCGGGAGCGTTCAAGCCCCTGAAGCGCGAGCTCCGGAGGCGCTACTGGGAGAACCGTGATCGCCAGGTGAGCTGAGTCGGCGCGCCGAAGCAATCGCCACTGCCCGCGCCCCGCTCATCACCGAGCCCACCTCGCCCGACGGTCTGGGTGGGGACGCCATCGCCGCTCTGCGCTCGACGGCCGGCGGTTCACCGTGGCGCCGGGCGCTCGTTGCGAGGGCTCGTGTCGTCATCCCAGAACGACAGCAGCTTGATCAGGACCTCCTCTGCTGCGGCCATCCCCCCGAGGTGACTCTCACCCGGACGGACGAACAGCTCGGCGAAGGGGATGAGCGGCACGACCCGGCGGGCCTGGGCCAGCGGCACGATGTAGTCGGCGTCACCGTGCCACCACGCTACCGGGACCACGATGTCGTTCAACAAGAAGCCCCACTGTCGGGTGAACAGGATGAGGTCGTAGACGGGGGCGCTCAATCCCCGCCGGCTGTTGCCTACGAGGTCGTCGAGGAACATGGCCTTGACCTCCGGCAGTGCGAAGAACCGCCGATCGCCCTCGGGGGCGAGGGCCGCGTACAGGTCGAAGACGGGAGATGCCACCGGACGGGCGAGGCGGATCAGGGCGTTCAGGGTCAGGGACAGCGGCACCCTCAGTGTCGGAAGGACCGGCGAGAGCAGGGCGAGCAGGCCGACGAGACCTCCGGCGACGGCCTCGGGACCTCGAGTGGGAGCCACCCCGCCGAGGATGCCGACCCCGGCGATCCGAGCCGGGAAGGCGTGTGCCGCGGCCAACGCGTAGGGACCGCCACCCGAGAGCCCGATCATGGCGACCCGTCCCAACCCCAGCTGATCGAACACGATCTCGAGGTCCGCGGTGAAGTCGTGGATCGAGTCGTAGAGATGGGGCGTCGACAGCCCCACGCCGGGGCGGTCGATGCCGATCAGTCGCACGTCGAGCTCGAATGCGGCGATGCGTGCGGCCTGGGGGATCTGGCGACGGGCCCCGGGGGTGCCGTGCAACCAGACGACCGGGCGTCCCCCGGGGGGGCCGAACTCGGCGATACCGAGCTTGCGCCCCCTCCGGACCACGATCTCCCCCTCGACCCGCGGTGCGGTGATCGGGTTCACGAACAGCGAGTATGACCCACCTGGGGCCGGGACGTCGCCGTGCCTTGGGGAGGGCGGCAGGGGACGAGTATGGTTCGCGCCGACTGAGGAGGCGAGCATGACGACCATCGACGGATCGACGGCACCGGGCTTCGAGGCGGTGCGCGAGGCGTTCCAGGCCAACTTCGACGACGGGTCGGAGGTGGGGGCGGCCTTCGCCGCCTACCACCGCGGAAAGAAGGTGGTCGACCTGTGGGGTGGTGTCGCCGACACGAGGGCCGGGAGGCCCTGGACCGAGGACACCCTCGTCCTCGTCTACTCGACCACCAAAGGCGTCACCGCCATGTGCGCGAACAAGCTCGCACAGGAGGGCCTCCTCGACGTCGAGGCGCCGGTGGCGACCTACTGGCCCGAATTCGCGCAGGCCGGCAAGGAAGACGTCACCGTCGCCGATCTGTTGTCGCACCGGGCGGGCCTGGCCTGGATCGACGGAACCCTGTCGTTCGAGGAGGCGCTTGCGTGGGACCCGGTGATCGAGGCGCTCGAGCGCCAGGCGCCCACGTGGCCGCCGGGCACCGCCCACGGCTATCACGCAACCACCTACGGTTGGCTGGTCGGCGAGGTCGTACGCCGGATCAGCGGTCGCAGCCTCGGGACCTACCTTCGCGAGGAGGTCGCCGGTCCCCTCGGAGCCGAGTTCTACGTGGGCCTGCCGGCCTCCGAGGAACACCGCGTCGCCCGCCTGATCTCGTTCCTCGAGTCGTTGGAGTCGGGAAAGGCTCTGGCGGCGCTCGGTACCGGGACGGGATCCTTCGGCGGTCTCGACGTCGCCGACCTGCTCGAGAACGCGGGCGCCTACCTGGCTGCGGACGGTCCGCTCTTGAAGGCCCTGGCTGCGCCGGGCGGGGCACTGTCGGACCAGGAGGCCTGGGACGACCCCCGACTGCACGCGGCGGAGATCCCGGCGGCCAACGGGATCTGCGACGCCCGATCCCTCGCCTGCCTCTACGGAGCCTGCGTCAGCGAGGTGTCGACACCGTCGGGGGGGACGTTCCGCATCCTCACTCCCGAGCAGCTCGACCGGGCACTGCGCCCGCAGACCGAGGGGCCGGACCTGGTCCTGCTCGGACTCGACATCCAATGGGGCCTCGGGTTCATGCTCAACCGCGGGATCATCGGCTCGGAAGGGTTTGGCGGACCGCGCTCCTTCGGACACTTCGGGATGGGCGGCTCGGTCGGCTGGGCAGACCCCGACCTCGAGCTGGGGATGGGCTACGTCATGAACAGGATGGAGCTCGGCACCACCGGAGACGCCCGCAGCTTCCGGCTGACCAGGGCCTGCATCGAGGCGGCGCGCCACGCCTCGTGATGCAGCGGCGCCCCCGCCGGGCACTGAGCCGGCCGGTCGACATCCCGTCTGCTGCGATGCACCCCACTCGTTTCCGCCTCCCTCCAACTGCGTCCCACACGCCCCATGACGGGACCGCCACCCTTCCCTACAAGGGCGAGCGCCCCATCCCGACACTCGGGCGCCGTCAACGGCCAGGATCACCGGGCGGGCACCGCCCTACGCTCCACAGCGATGGTCCACCGCGTCTACGTCCGCTTCTTCTCCGAGCTGAACGAGCTCCAGCCGCCTGATCGGCGCGAGCGGCCGATCAGACTCGAGGTGGCCGCCGGCACCACGGTGAAGGATCTCGCCGAGTCGCTCGGGGTGCCGCACACGGAGATCGACGTGATCCTCGTCAACGGAGTCTCCGTGGGCTTCGGGCACCAGGTGGGTGAGAGCGACCGCGTGGACGTGTACCCCGTGTCCGAGGTGCCCGACGTGTCGCCACTCGTGCGGCTGTACCCACGGCCGCTGCGCGAGCCTCGATTCGTGCTCGACGTCCACCTCGGGCGGCTCGCCCGGACCCTGCGCCTCCTCGGATTCGATGCCGTATGGCGGAACGACACCACCGACGACGAGCTGGCTGCGATCTCGGCGGACGACGAGCGGACTCTCCTGACCAGGGATCGCGGCCTCCTGAAGCGGGCCAAGGTCACCCATGGCCACCTGGTGCGGGAGACCGACCGTCGGCGCCAGGTCGTCGAGGTCCTGCGGCAGTTCGACCTCTTCGGGGCCATCACGCCGTTCGGCCGGTGCCTCAGGTGCAACGGCGTGCTCGAGCCCGTGGCGAAAGCGGAGGTGGAACACCGCCTGCCCCCCAGGACCCGGCGCGAGTACGCCGACTTCCGCACCTGCCCGGGCTGCGGCCGGGTCTATTGGAAGGGGTCGCACTACGACCGCCTTGCCGCCCTGGTGGAGGACCTACGCCGCGCCGGCACGACGCCACTGCGCACGGCACCGACCTCGGACGGGGACCGGTGACGGCACCGGCGGGAGCCGGCGCCAGCCGGCCGAGGCACACTCGAGCCGACCAGGGACCTCCGCCTCTGGCCCTCGAGCACGCGATGGGCGACGCCGGGTCGGTGGGACTCGAGGCGACGCCCGGCGGGGCGCGTGCGGTCGACGCACTCGATGCGGCGACCCGGGGATGGTCGGTGGTCCCGGTGCACACCCCGATCGCTGGCCGCTGCTCGTGCGGTGACCCGTCCTGTCCGGCGGTGGGCAAGCACGCGCGCATCCCCTGGAAGCGGCGCATGAGCGATGCCGCCGGCAGCGAACAGGTCGGGCGGTGGTGGCGACGGTGGCCCGGTGCCAACCTCGGCGTCGTCACCGGGGCGGTCTCCGGGCTCGTCGTCCTCGACGTCGACCCCCGCAACGGAGGGGAAGACTCGCTGGCCACCCTCGAGGACATGCACGGCCCGCTGCCGCACACCGTCGAGTCGCTCACCGGGGGCGGTGGGCAACACCTCTACTTCCGCCACCCCGGCGTCACCGTACCGTGCCACCCGATCGCACCGGGACTCGACGTCAAGGGCGACGGCGGCATGGTCGTCTGCCCGCCCAGCACCCACGTCTCGGGCCGCGACTACGCCTGGGAGCCGGGGTGCACGCCCAACGAGGCACCCCTGGCCGAACTGCCCGGGTGGGTGCTGGCCAGGGCCCGGGACCGTGCGTCACCGCGGGGAAGAAATGGTGAAGCGCATCACCAGGTGCCGGTGCGCACCATGGGCGAGCGAGCCGAGTTCGCCACGCTCTGGCACCACGTCGGCATCGAGCTCCGTCCCGGTGACCATGCCTACCTCTGCCCGTTCCATCCCGACCACCACCCCTCGCTCCACATCGACGCCGAGGGGTGCCGCTTCTACTGCTTCGGGTGCGGGCGCGGCGGCGGGAGCGGCCGGCTCCGCCGGCTCGTCGACGCGCCACGCCGCCCGGGGCCGGTTCCGGACATGGCCGGCGCCGCTCGCCCCGGGCACCTGCCGGCGGCCCCGCCCTTGCCCACCCTGCCGGGCACCACAGAGATCCGTGTCGTGGGGAACTACGCCCACCAGGACGCGCTCCTCGAGCTGACCGGTGGGCGTCGGCACTACGGAGGCGTGAGGATGGAGACCGTTGCCCGCCTCGCTCCCGAACCCGAGAACACCGCCGACCCTGCGGCCATCGCCGTCACGATCGGCAGGCGCAAGGTGGGCTACCTGTCGCACCCCGACGCGGTCACCCACCGCCCGGCCATCACCGCGGCCATCGAGCGCTCGGGGGAGGCGAGCTGCCCTGCCCAGATCGTCGGCGGGTGGGAGCGCGAGCACGGCGACGTCGGGCTGTTCGGCGTGCGCCTGCGCCTCGGTGGCAGCACGGCGGAGGGCGCGCCGCGCCATGCCGATCCCCCGCGTCGGTGACGCTCGGCCGCGCCGCCCGCGAACGCCCGCCGGGCCCGGTCAGTCGGTGCAGCTCGTCCCGGTAGGTGTCGGAGCGTGCGCCGGGGGGACACGACGTCAGTCTGGCACCGGGGACCCGCTCCACGGACGGCGGCCGTCCACAGCATGCCGGCGCCCGGCGGTCAGCCCGAGTCATGTGGTGGGGAGGCCGATGCGACCGTGGCCGTGGGTGACGTCGTCGGGGTCGCGGTCGGCGGTCGGCGACCGAGGACGATCCCCAGCTCGTCGGTCATGGCCGGCGCCAGATAGGTCGTGTACCTATCGGTCAAGTGGTTGTCGTCGCGGTAGACGAGGAGGTTGTCCACCATGACCGCACAGGTGGTCGTGGTGCAGAGCCAGGGCGAGACGTCGAAGTAGGTGCCACCCGCCGCGGTGACCGCTCTGCGTTCGGCCGCGAGGCCGGCCTCGTTGATCCCCCGGTTCAACGGCACCTTGCACGCCGTGGCCTTGGTCAGGTGGACGGAGAGGCAACCAGGCACGTCGAAAGGCGGCTTGGGCACCGGACCGAGGACCAGCACCTGGGGCCCGAGCTTGCGGATGGCGGTGACCATGGCCGACATGCCCTGGAGCCACTTCGGGCTGTAGGGGGTGAAGCCGTAGATGTCGGTGTAGTGCCTGGCCACCCCCAGGATGACCAGGGCCGGATGGACCTGGGCGATCCGATCGAGCACGTTCTGGCGCCACTCGTCGCATTCGACGAAGTTGCGGCCGAGGACCGGGCTGATGATGGGGATCATCAGCGGTGGGCAGGTGGCCTTGGTCCAATTGAACAGACTGAGTTCGAGCTGATGGGCGGCTCCGTCGACCGCGGAGAACCACATGGCCGCGTGCGAGTCGCCGAACAGCACGACCGACGTGGGCGAGGAGGTGTCGCCGAAGTCGCACGACTCCAGGGCGGTCGCCAGGTAGGAGTCGAGGCACCCGTCCACGAAGACCGGGGGTTCGTCGGCGTTGGCACCGGAGAGGGAGGGGGTCAGATTGGCCGGCACGACCTTGACCGGAAGCGAACGGGCCACCGCCTGCTGCACCTGGGTCGCCGCCGATGCCAACTGCGCGACGTAGAAGTTGGGGTGCGGCGTCGACAGCGTCGTCTTCTGCGCGCCGGAGTGGTCGGCTCCTGATGCCGGCTGGGCGGTGGACAGGCGGGCGACCGGGGCCGTCCCCTGTCCGGTCAACGACGGCAGGGTGGAGATCGACACCAGGCACACAGAAGCGGCGGCCGCCGTCAGGACGCCACCCAGTCCCATCACTCGACGGGGAACGGCCCGGAACCACGACGACAGCCGCGCCGGGTCCTCGACGGTCACGAACGAGATCAGGGCGAGCACGAAGCTGCCGAGGACCAGCGCCAGGTTGGCACCGAGCGAGAGGGCGTGCCCGACAACGTACGGGGCCAGGATCAAGACAGGCCAGTGCCACAGGTACCACGAGTACGAGACGCGGCCGATCAACCGGGCACCGGTGCGTCCCAGTACCAGGATGGGTCCCCTGCGGGGGGTCGAGCAGCCCGAGGCGATGACCGCCGCGGTCCCGAGCACCGGGGCCAACGCCGCCGTGCCGGGGTAGGGCACCGAGCTCGACACGATGACCGCCGAGCCGATGACCACGGCCAGACCGCCCCAACCGAGCAGGGCGGCGGATCGCCCGTTCAACTTCCCGAGCCAGGGCGCGGCGAACGCCACCAGGCCACCGACGGCCAGTTCCCAGGCCCTCGTGGGCAGGGAGAAGAACGCCCAGGGCTGGGAAACGCCGGTCAGCCACACGGCGAAAGTGAAGGACGCGACGGCGAGCACGGCCAGTGCGGTCACTGCGCCCGCCCGTGAAGGCCCGGACACCCGGCGGTTGTGCGGTGGCCGACGCTGCCAGATCATCGACGCGCCGAGCAGCAGCAGCGGCCAGACCAGGTAGAACTGCTCCTCCAGACTGAGGGACCAGTACTGCTGGAAGGGTGACGGGGGAATGCCGGCCGTCAGGTAGTTGGTCTGGAGCGCGGCGAATCGATAGTTGGAGACGTAGAAGGCGGCCGACACGCCGTCCTTCAGGGAAGCGTGGGCCTGCAGCGGCGGCAGGAACCGGGCCGAGACCAAGGCGGTGGCCACCAGCACCACGAAGGACATGGGTAAGAGGCGCTGGATCCGCCTGCCGTAGAACGACCGGAAGGATATGCGGTGCCCGCCCTCCAACTGGCGCCAGAGCAGCCCGGTGATCAAGAAGCCGGAGATGACGTAGAAATCGTCGACCCCGGTGAAGCCGCCCCGCAGAAGGCCCACGTGCGCGTGGTAGAGGACGACGGCCAGAATTGCCACCGCCCGCATCCCCTCGATGTCTCGGCGGAACCCACGAGAAGGCCTCCTGGTCCGATCCACGCCGCAACGCTATTCGACCGGTGACCACCGGGAAGGCACCGCGAAGGGCCCGTTGACAAGGAGTGAACACGGGTAGGCCCCCGGCGGCGAATGGCAGAGGAGGGACCATGACCGAAGAGGGTTGGTACGTCGATCCGTACGGCCTGCATGACGACCGACGGATCTCTGACGGGACTCCCACGGCGCTCGTCCGGGATGGCGGGGTGGAGTCGCAGGACCCCCCTCCGGGCGCCCCCTACCGAGGCCCGCTCGAGCGGGTCGAGGAGACTCCTCCGGGGCACGGCGAGGACCTGCTGCGAGCCGACAGCACCGAGCACGGCAAGCCGTTCGATCCCAAGGCAGAGGAAACTGCGGCCTGGGAGGCCTTCGACGAGACGAGCAGGACCTGACCGGAACGGGCAGCGCAGCCGGCCTGTGGACCCCGCCCGTCCGGCGGCACGGGATACTGGCGACGTGCCACCTGCCCTGGTCCTCATCGGACTGCAAGGGGGACGATCCCATGGCAACTTCCGGAGCCGACGAACCGACACTGATCGAGATCCGGCTGCGTCTCGATCTGGTGGATCAGGCGTTGATCGAGGTCCTCAGCGAGCGTGCGCGACCCCCGTATCGCACGACAGGTACTGCGCTCCGTGATCGATGCGTTCACGTTGCTGGAGGTTGAGGAGTTGGGCCCTGGCCACCATTAGACGCCCTCGACCCCTGGCGTGCCTGCGCAACCCAGGAGTGTGCTCTCTCATGGTCAGGAGAGACCTCTTCGCATGTCATGTCACAAACGGTCAACCCCGCACGTCAACTCCTTGAGCCATCCGAGGAGGACACGATCCAGAAGAACCCGACGCAGTCGTGGTGGGTGGCGGGATTGCCGGTCTGGCGGCTGCCACCACCGCCGCACGACATGGATCGAAGGTCGTTCTCGTCGACGCCCACCATCTCGGTGGGCGTGCGCAGAGCGACCATCGGCGTGGGTTCACGTTCAACCGGGGACCCCACGCGCTGCACGACAGAGGCGCGGGTCGGGCTGCCCTCAAGGGACTCGGTGTGCCGGTTTCTGGCTCTCCCGCTCCCCCTGCGGCGCGTGCGACCGGTCGGCTTGGCGCCGGCCGTCCCCAACAGCAATGCTGTCGTCGTGGCCCTAGACGTCCGCGCCCCGTTGTGGGAGCTCGACCTGGCGGATGCAGGCGGCCTCCCGCCCGACGAGGTGCTCGCCCGCCTCGGGAGTGGACCCGATGGGCTCTCCTCCGACGATGCGGCAGGCCGGCTTGCGCAGTTCGGGCCCAATGCGCTCGGCATGCACCGGGTGCGCGCCTCCGCCGTCCTCTGGCGTCAGCTCTGGAACCCGATCCTGATCCTCCTGCTCGGGGCGGCGCTCGTGTCGGGGCTGACCGGGGGCGGCACCAATGCGGTGATCATCGCGGTGATCGTCGCCCTCAGCGTCGGTCTGGGCTTCTTCAACGAGTACCGGGCGGAGGTGGCGATGGCCTCCCTCCGCGGCAAGATCCGGCATGACACCGAGGTCCTGAGGGACGGCCGGGCGATCCGGGTCCCCGTGGTGGACCTCGTGCCCGGCGACGTGGTGTCGCTCCGCATCGGCGCCCTCGTACCGGCCGACCTCCGGTTGCTGAAAGTCGACGAGCTCGAGTGCGACGAGGGCGTGTTGACCGGCGAGTCGATGCCGGTGGCCAAGTCGGTGGCGCCCGTCACCGACCGCCAGGCGCTGGACCAGCCGGGTTGCGCCTTCATGGGTACCATCGTCCACCAGGGGTCGGCTCTCGGTGTGGTGGTCCGGAGCGGAGCCCGCACCGCCTTCGGACAGATCGCTGCGGGCCTGTCCGAAAAGCAGGGCCAGACCGCCTTCGAGGTGGGCCTGTCCCGTTTCTCGCGCTTCTTGTTCGGGGTGGCGGCCGTGCTCACCGCGTTCATCTTCATCGTCAACGTGGCACTCTCCCGGCCCCTCGTCGAGGCACTGCTCTTCTCCCTGGCCATTGCCGTCGGCATCGCCCCCGAGATGATGCCGGCCATCGTGACGGTCAGCCTCTCCGCCGGCTCGAGGGCCCTCGTGGCGAAGAAGGTGCTGGTGAAGCGGCTGGTCGCCATTGAGGACCTGGGCAACATCGAGATCCTCTTCACCGACAAGACGGGCACCCTCACCGAAGGGGTGATCACCTTCGAGCGGGGGCTCGACGCCGATGGAAAGGTGAGCGACCGCCCGCTGCTGCTCGGCCTGGTGTGCAACGAGGCGACGGTCACCGACAACGGGCCGGTCGGGGGGAACGCGTTGGACCAGGCCCTGTGGTCGGCCCCGGGGGCGGCTGCGGGAGAGGAGCTGGCCGCCACGGCCGCCGGCTATGAGCGGCGGGGCGTCCTTCCCTTCGACCACGAGCGCCAGCTCGGTTCGGTGCTGGTCAAGGACCCCGCCGGCAGCCCGCTCCTGATCACCAAGGGCGCACCCGAGGTGGTGCTGGACCGGTGCGCGAGCGTCCCTGACGGCGCTCGGCCGGCGCTGGAGGCACTGTTCTCCCAGGGGGCCCGGGTCGTGGCCGTGGCTGCCCGGCCGGCCGAGGACGTAGAGACGCTGACCGCCGAGGACGAGCAGGGCCTGGCGCTGGTCGGGTTCCTGACCTTCACCGACCGCCCGAAGGCCGATGCCGGCTCCTCGATCGCCCAGCTCGAACGGCTGGGCCTGGAGGTGAAGATCATCACCGGGGACAACGGCCTGGTGGCGGCCAAGGTGTGCTCGGACATCGGGGTCGACTGCGCGGGGGTGCTCAGCGGTGCCGAGGTCGAGTCACTCGACGACGACAAGCTCGAAGCGGCGATCCTGACCACGACGGTGTTCGCCCGGATCAGCCCCGACCAGAAGTCGAGGATCATCAAGGTGGCCCGCCGCACCGGAAAGGACGTGGCGTTCCTCGGCGACGGGGTGAACGACGCGGTGGCCCTGCACCACGCCGATGTCGGGATCTCGGTGGACTCGGGAACCGACGTGGCCAAGGACGCCGCCGACGTGGTGCTGCTCGACAAGGACCTCGGGGTGCTGGCCGAAGGGGTGATGGAGGGCCGCCGCATCTTCGCCAACACCATGAAGTACGTCCTGATGTCCACGTCCTCCAATTTCGGAAACATGTTCAGCGCGGCCGGTGCCTCGGTGTTCCTGTCGTTCCTGCCGATGCTGCCGACGCAGATCCTCCTGAACAATCTGCTCTACAACGCCGGGCAGCTGGTGATCCCGACCGACCGGGTGGATCCCGAGGCGCTGGCCCGGCCGGCGGCGTGGGACATGAAGTTCATCCGGAACTTCATGTCGGTGTTCGGTCCGGTCAGCTCGATCTTCGACTTCCTCACCTTCTGGGTGATGCTCTCGCTGCTGCATGCCGGCCATGTCGAGTTCAGGACCGGTTGGTTCGTCGAGTCGATCGCCACCCAGACCCTGGTCATCTACGTGATCCGGACCCGGCGGGTGCCGTTCTTCAAGAGCCGGCCCAGCCTGCCGATGCTGTTCGTGCCGACCGGGGCGGCACTGGTCGGCGCCGTCCTGCCGTACACGGGGCTGGCCAACCTGCTGGGCTTCACGCCGCTGCCGACGACCTTCTTCCTCCTGCTGTTCGGGATGGTCGTCGTCTACCTGCTGCTGGTCGAGCTGGCGAAGACCCGCTTCTACCGCGCCCCCCATGCCCGGACCCCCCGCCCTGTCTCTACCCACGCCGAACGGCTCGAGCGGCGCATCCGCCGCCGGGCGTCCCGCTTCATCAGCTTTGCGGTGGAAGAGGTGGAGACCCGGGGAAGGTCCAAGGGCCCGCCGTCGCGGACCGGTGCCGTCGACAAGCCGTCCGATCGATGATGGCGCCGGCTCGCCGGCCCGACCTCCCAGTGGATACGGGGAGGGTTGGCGCCGCCTACTGTGGGCGGTAGCCCATGACCAAGCAGGCAGCGTCCCCGCCGACCAATGACAGTGGCGCCCCGGTCGCGCCCCCACCGCCGCCGGCGTGGCGGCACTACCTCTGGTTCATCGCCATCGCGATGTTCGTCGTCCTGTTCCTGATCCTGCCGGCCACGCAGAGCAAGGGCCAGGTCACCATCACCTACTCGCAGTTCTTGAAGGACGTCTCTGCACACAAGGTGAAGACGGTCACCATCCAGACGAGCGGGGCGGCCACCGGTACCCTGTCCGACGGCGACTCCTACACGACGGCGATCCCGCCGCAGGCCGGGCAGTCGTTCCTCGACGAACTGCAGAAGGCGGGCGTCCAGATCACGGCGGTGACGAGCGGCACCTCCTTCGGCACCGAGGTGCTGTCCTGGCTCATCCTGCTCATTCCCTTCCTGCTCATCGGCTACCTGTGGTGGCGCCTCTCCAAGGGTGCCGCCGCGGGCCTGCAGGGGGCGTTCGGCGTCGGACGGTCCAAGGCGAAGGTGTTCGACGAGGAGCGCCCGAAGACGACGTTCGCCGATGTGGCGGGGTACGACGGGGCGAAGCTCGAGGTCCGCGAGGTGGTCGACTTCCTGCAGCACCCCGAGCGGTATGCACGGGCGGGAGCGATGCCACCACGGGGCGTCCTGATGGTCGGCCCTCCCGGCACCGGCAAGACCCTGCTCGCCCGGGCGGTGGCGGGGGAGGCGAACGTCCCGTTCTTCTCGGTCACCGGATCGAGCTTCGTCGAGATGTTCGTCGGTGTCGGGGCCGCCCGGGTGCGCGACCTGTTCGAGGAGGCCCGCAAGCGGGCCCCGGTGATCGTCTTCGTCGACGAGATCGACGCCATCGGCCAGCGGCGGGCCGGCGCCGGCGCGATGGTGGCCAACGACGAGCGCGAGCAGACCCTCAACCAGTTGCTCTCCGAGATGGACGGGTTCGACCCGGCGACCGGGATCGTCGTCCTCGCCGCCACCAACAGGCCCGAGGTGCTCGACCCTGCGCTGCTCCGGCCGGGACGCTTCGACCGTCAGGTCATCATCCCGCTCCCCACCCTGTCCGAGCGCCTCGCCATCCTGAACGTCCACTGCCGGGGCAAGCAGCTCGGCCCGAGTGTGAACCTCGACGTCGTGGCCAGGGGGACGCCCGGCTTCTCCGGGGCGGACCTCGCCAACCTGGTCAACGAGGCGGCCATCGTCGCCGTGCGGGACGACCGCGACGTCCTCGAGGGTGCGGACTTCGCCGCCGCCCGTGACCGGATCATCCTCGGGCGGCGAGAGGGCTCCAACGTCCTACTCCCCGAGGAGAAGAACGCCGTGGCCGTTCACGAGGCCGGTCACGCCCTCGTCGCCGCCTACTCGGACAAGGCCGATCCGGTCGAGAAGGTCACGATCCTGCCCGCCGGGCCGACGCTCGGCGTCACCCACCAGCTCCCGCTCGTCGAGCGCCATCTCTTCGGCGAGGACTACCTCTACGACATGCTGACGGTCTTCCTCGGCGGGCGGGCCGGCGAGCTCGTGGTGTTCGGCCAGGGTTCGACGGGCGCTGCCAACGACCTGGCCAAGGCGACCGAGCTGGCGACCAAGATGGTCCGCGAGTTCGGGCTCTCTTCGGTCATCGGGCCGGTGGGCTACCCCTCGGGGGGCTCCGTCTTCCTCGACGGCGGCGGCGGCGGCTTCTCGAGCCGCCCCTTCGCCGAGCACACCCAGGCGGCCGTCGACGCCGAAGTCTCACGGCTGCTGGCGGAGGCCGAGCAGCGGGCCGTCAAGGTGCTCGAGGAGCACCGCCAGGTTCTCGACCAACTGGTGCAGCTCCTCCTCACCACCGAGACGGTGGAGGGCTCGGAGATCTATGCCCTGGCCGGCCGTACTGAACCCACCGGTGGCGAGGGCGTGACGGTGGCGCCCGAGCGGGCCAACGCGCTCGAGGGGGAGCCGGTGGCGGGTAGGACCGAGGAGATGGAGGAGTACCCCGGGTCGGCGCCTTGAGGCCTCTTGCCTGACGGCGGGTTTCCCGACCACGCAGACCACCGCATCGACCGCCGACGAAGGACAGAGACGGGAGCACTGCCGGCCATGGAGGATCTCACCGAGGAGCTGGACCAGTACATCATCGACGACAGCGACGAAGAGCCCATCCTCTGCTGGCGTGACGGTACCGAGGTGGACACCTGGAAGGAGGGCTACCCCTACGACCGACGCATGGGCCGCGACGAGTACGAGATCGAGAAGCGCCGGCTGCAGATCGAGCTGCTCAAGATGCAGAACTGGGCCAAGGACGTCGGAGTGCGCATCCTCCTGGTGTTCGAGGGCAGGGACGCCGCGGGCAAGGGGGGCACCATCAAGCGGTTCACCGAGCACCTCAACCCCCGGGGGGCGCGGGTGGTGGCCCTCGAGAAGCCCAGTCCGCGCGAGCAGAGCCTCTGGTACTTCCAGCGCTACATCACCCACCTGCCGGCTGCCGGTGAGATCGTCATGTTCGACCGGTCGTGGTACAACCGGGCCGGGGTCGAGCGGGTCATGGGCTACTGCACCGACGAGCAGTACCGCGAGTTCCTCTTCCAGGCACCGCTCTTCGAGCAGCTGCTCGTACGCGACAACATCCACCTCTTCAAGTTCTGGTTCTCGGTGTCACGGGGCGAGCAGCACACCCGCTTCCTCATCCGGCGCATCGACCCCGTCCGGCGGTGGAAGCTCTCTCCCATCGACGTGGCGTCCCTGTCCCGGTGGGACGACTACACCGAGGCCCGGGAGCGCATGTTCGCCTCCACCGATTCCGAGATCGCTCCGTGGACGGTGGTGAAGAGCAACGACAAGCGGAGGGGACGCCTGAACGCCATGCGCCACGTCCTCTCGGCCGTCGACTACGAGGACAAGGACACCGAGGTCGTGGGCGCCCCCGATCCGCTCATCGTCGGGCGGGTGGCGACGATGGCCGAGGTCGGCGAGCGCGTCGTCCCGTCAGTTTGGAGGCCGGCCTCGGATAGCGGCCACGGTTCCCCGGGGCTCAGCCCTTGACCGCCCCCGCCGTCAGGCCCCGGATCAGCTGCTTCTGGAAGGCCAGCAGGAGGACGAAGATGGGCAGGGCGGCCAGCAGGGTGCCGGCGAAGATGACGTTGATCTGGTCGATGCTGAGCGACTGCAGCTGGCGCAGGCCGATCTGGACGGTGCGGACGCTGTCGGAGTCGGTGACGATGAGCGGCCACAGGTACTGGTTCCAGGCGGTCAGGAAGGCGTAGACGCCGAAGGCGCCGATGATGGGCCGGTTGAGGGGTACGACCACCCGCATGAGGAACCGCAGGTGGCCGTAGCCGTCGAGGGTGGCGGCGTCGTGCAGGTCGTGGGGAAGCTGCAGGAAGGCCTGGCGCAACAGGAACACCCCCACCCCACTGGCCATGAACGGCACGATGAGGGCCGGGAACGTGTTGTACCAGCCGAAGTCGCCGATGGTCTGGCGGTTGGGGATCAGGGTCGCCTCCATCGGCACCATCAGCGTGGCCAGGCACACGAAGAACAGGACGCGCCGGAAGGGGAACTGCACGAAGGTGAAGGCGTAGGCGGCCAGCACCGACGTCACCAGTTCCGCCACCGTGATGGACACCGTGACCACCGCGGAGTTGCGCAGGTACAGCCCGAGGTGGGCATCGGTGAAGGCCTGGGCGAAGGCCCCCCACTGCGGGTGGAGGGGGAAGAGGGTGGGGGGCCGGTGGGCGATCTGCTGGGGGGTGAGCAGCGAGTTGACCACCGTGATGTAGATGGGGAAGCCCACCACCACCGCCGCCACCGACAGCAGCGCGTAGCGTCCGGTCCGCCCCCGGTGCCTACCCATAGAACACCCGCCGCTCGATGAAGCGGAACTGCACCAGGGTGACGGCCAGCAGGATGAAGAACAGGGCCGTGGCCAACACCGAGGCCGTTCCGAAGTTGTTGTTCTGGAACGACGTGTAGAGGTAGTAGATGAGCACCATGGTGTGGTTGTCGGGGCCGCCCTGGGTCAACAGGTCGATCTGGCCGAAGGCCTGGAACGAGGCGATGATCCCCACCACCCCGGCGAAGAAGACGGTGGGCGAGAGCAGCGGCAGCGTCACCCGCCAGAACCGCCTCCGGCCGCCGGCGCCGTCGATGCGGGCCGCCTCCAGCAGGTCCTGGGGGATGGCCTGCAGCGCCGCGCTCATCAGGATGAAGGTGAATCCGATGTTCTGCCACACCGTCACGGTGGCCACGGCCGGCAGGGCCCAGGTGTTGGACTGCAGGATCCCGTTGCCGCCCTCGATGCCCAGCCAGTAGCTGAACAGCCCGACCGTGGGGTTGAGCAAGGTGAAGAAGATCACCGAGGCGACTGCCACGCTGGTGGCCACGGTGGACGAGTACAGGGTGCGGAAGAACCGGATGCCGCGGATGCGGGCGTCGGCCAGCGTCGCCAGCCCCACGCCCAGCAGGATGCCGATGGGGACGGTCAGGATCACGAACTCCACCGTGCGGCCCAGGCTGGCCCAGAAGTCGTGGGAGGTGAGCACGCTCTTGTACTGCGAGAGCCCCACGAACTTCGACGGGATGGTCGGGTAGGGAGCGACCCGGAAGAAGCCCAGCCAGAAGGTGCGCAGTAGGGGGTAGAAGACGAACACGGCGAAGATGGCCATGGCCGGGAGGACGAACAGGTACCCCACCGCCGCCTCCCGGCCGGTCCGGCCCAGCCGGCGGCGGCCGTTCGGCGCGTCCCGGGCCGCGCCGGCGGCCACCTCGCCCAGCGCCGCGGCTCCCGGGGCCAGGCCGGCGTCAGACATCGATGCGGTTCCCGTCGACCGGGTCGAACAGGTGGGGGTCCCCTTCGACGGCCAGGGTCACAACGTCCCCGGGTCCCAGGGCGGAGCGGGTCCCGGGCAGGCGCACGGTGAGCAACCCTCCCCCGGGCAGCCGGCACCCCAGGTGCTGCTCGTGGCCCAGGTACTCGGCCAGGGCCACCGTCACCTTCAAGGTGCCGGCCGGATCGGCCCGCAGGTGCTCGGGGCGGACGCCCACCGTCACGTCGGGCAGGCCCCGCTGACGCAGGGCTGCTGCGGCAGCAGGGCCGAGCGGGATGCTCCCGCCGTCGACCACCACCTCGGCGGTGCCGTCGGTCGTGTCGACCCGGCCGGCGAGGATGTTCATGGGGGGGCTGCCGATGAAGCCGGCGACGAAGGCGTTGGCCGGACGGTCGTGGACGGTCCGGGGCGCGTCGACCTGCTGGAGGGCCCCGTCGCGCAGGATGGCGATGCGCTGCCCCATGGTCATGGCCTCGACCTGGTCGTGGGTCACGTAGAGGACAGTGACCCCGAGGCGCAGGTGCAGCTCGGCCAGCTCGGCCCGCATCTCCGTGCGCAGTCGGGCGTCGAGGTTGGACAGCGGCTCGTCCATGAGGAAGGCGCGAGGGTGGCGCACGATGGCCCGGGCCAGCGCCACCCGCTGGCGCTGGCCGCCCGACAGCTGGGCCGGCTTGCGGTCCAGGAGGGCCTCCAGCCCCAGGCTCTGGGCCGTGGTGGCCACCAGGCGGTCGCGCTCGTCGGCCGGCACATGCCGGCTGCGCAGGGGGAACTCGATGTTGCGACGCACGTTGAGGTGGGGGTAGAGGGCGTAGCTCTGGAACACCATGGCCACGTCGCGGTCCTTGGGGTCGACGTCGTTCACCACCCGGTCGCCGATGCGCACCACCCCGGCGGTCGGGGTCTCCAGGCCGGCCATGATGCGCAGGGCGGTGGACTTGCCGCACCCGGACGGGCCCAGTAGCACCAGGGACTCGCCCGGCTCCACTTCCAGGGTGAGGTCGTCGACGGCGACCACGTCGCCGAAGCGCTTGGTCACCCCCTCGAACGCCAGTCGGCTGGGCTCGGCCACTGCCAGCTCCCCCAGTCCGATCCGGGAGTCACGTGCGTCCACGGTTCGGCCCCCCTGCCCGTTCACGCCCGGCTCAGGCGCCGATCCGGGTGTTGTAGCTCGAGATGATGCCGTTCGCCGTACTGGTCAGCTGGGACATGGCCGACGCGGTCGAGGTGCCGGTCGAGATGGAGGTGAGGGCGGAGTCGATGGCCTGCTCCACCTGGGACTGGGGGCCGTACACGGCACCGGCCGTGGCTGGGTTCTGGGGACTCTCGGCCAACTGCCGGTAGGACACCTCGAACTCGGGTTGGCCGGCCCAGAGCTGGGTGATGGCCGGCAGGGCGGTGGCGGCCTTGCGGATGGGGATGTACCCGGTACCCACCGCCCACTGGGCCTGCTGGGCCGGCTGGTCGAGGTAGGTGATGTACTGCCAGGCGCCGTCCTGCTGGGCCGGCGAGGACTTGCTCACCATGTAGAGGCCGGCCCCGCCGGGGAACACGCCGTTGCGGTCGGCGGTCGTGCTCGGCGTCTCCGCCACCCCCAGCTTGATGTTGGCGTACTGCCCCCCGCCGAGGAGGGTCTGGATGGTGCCCAGGGCCGCGGAGGTCTCGAGGCAGATGGGGGCGATCCCGTTGGCGATCCCCAGGAGGTTGTCGTAGGTGGTGGCCGAGGTGGGTTGCGCCAGTTTGCTGTCCAGCATGTCGGCGTACCACTCGAAGAGGGAGGTGCCCACCGCACCGTCGAACACCACCTTGGTGGCCCGCCCGTTGCGTCCGTTCTCCTCGTTCACGATGAGTGCGTCGGCCAGGGTCAACCACTGCTCGAAGTAGGCAGAGTCGAGCTTCAGGCTCATGCCGTACTTGGCCGTGCCGCTCGACACGATCTTCTGGCACGCCGCCTTGAGCTCGGCCAGGGTGGCGGGCGGGTTGGCGGGGTCGAGGCCGGCCTTGGTGAAAGCGTTCTGGTCGAAGTACAGGACGTTGGACGAGATGTTGAAGGGCATGGCCCACTGGGTCCCCTGCACCTTGAAGAAGTTGATGGTGGAGGGCAGGAAGTCCGAGAGGTCGTAGTGGGCGGCGTCGATGGCCGCCTGGGCGGGCACCACGCTGCGGGAGTCGATCATCAACTGCAGATCGACGGTCTCCATCTGCAGCAGGTCGGGGAGGCCGCCACTGCTCAGTGCGGCCGTGAAGAGCGTCAGGGTGTCCGTGTAGCTGTTCTGGTTGACCAGGTTGACGTGGACGTCGCCCTGCGAGGCGTTGAAGGCGCCGGTGAGCTTCTGCAGCGTCGTCTGGTTGTTGTAGCTCATCGAATGCCACATGGTGACCGTGGTCGGCTTCGACGACGCCTTGGCCGCCGCTCCGATCGGGAAGGCCGTCGTCGGGCTCGACGTCGATCCGGACGACCCCGACGACCCGGACGAGCACGCCCCGAGCACAGCGCCGCCCGCAGCCACCGACAACAGCCCGAGGAACCCCCGGCGGTCAAGCCGGGCCCCCGACCCTGACTCCGCTCTGCTTGCCTCGGTCACGGTTCCCTCCTTGCGCAGCATCTGCTCTTCGAAGCTAGCCGCGATCGCCCACGCGCCCGGGTTGTTCTCCCTGGCGAACCGCGCCAACATGCCCTCCAGGTGAGGAAAACGCAATTCCTGCTCGCCGGCGACCCCGATGCCAGGGGACATGCCGGGATGTCTGCCCCCTGACGCGTGCTCCGCTCCTCGAGATCGCCCCGATCGCATGCAGCACCATGGGTCGGTGGCCGAGCCCAGCAACGGCGGGGTTGACCGGTCGGTCGATCCTCCCCCCCGGCGGGCCCCATGGAGTACCGTCGATTTCGGTGTTGACCATGGGGAGCCGATCGAGGCCGTTGCTGGCGGCCATCTTGGTGGCGGTGGTGACGTGCGGAGGCCTGATCCAGGTCGTAACAGTCGAGCCGGGATCGGCCGGGTCCCCGCTGCCCGGGGCACCCGACTGCCCGATGTTCCCGGCCGACAACGTGTGGAACACCGACATCTCGGGGCTTCCGGTGGACCCTCACAGTGCAGCCTGGCTCGCCAGCATGGGCAGCGCCACCACGGAACTGCATCCGGATTTCGGTCCGTCGGGCGACCCGTCCAACCCGTATGGAATCCCCTACACGGTGGTGGCGCCGTCCCACCCGACGGTGTTCCCGTCGTTCACCTACGCCGACCAGAGCGATCCGGGCCCCTACCCGTTCGGCGCCGACACGCCGATCGAGGGCGGCGCGAGCTCGGCCGGGGACCGCCACGCCCTCATGGTCGACCCGGCCACGTGCACCCTGTACGAGCTCTATGGCGCGTACTACAGCCCCACTGGATCGACGGCGGGCTCCGGGGCCATCTGGAACCTCGAATCGAACGCCCTGCGTCCCGCCGGGTGGACATCGGCCGACGCCGCCGGGCTGCCGATCCTGCCCGGCCTCTTGCGCTACGACGAGGTGCAGGCGGGCTCGATCACCCACGCCATCCGCATGACGGCCCAAAGGACCGACACCTCGTTCATCTGGCCGGCCCGCCACGAAGCCGGGGCCTCGAGCAACCCGAACCTTCCCCCGATGGGCGCCCGGTTCCGGCTGAAGGCCGGGTACGACATCTCGGGGTACTCACCGCAGGCGCAGGCGGTGCTGCGGGCCATGCAGCAGTACGGACTGATCCTGGCGGACAACGGTTCCAACTGGTACTTCGGTGCAACGGCCGACCAGAACTGGCCGATCGCCCTCGTCAACGAGCTCAAGCAGGTGCCGGCCAGCGCGTTCGAGGCCGTCGACGAGTCCTCCCTGATCATCGACCCCAACTCGGGGGAGGCCCGGCAAAACGGCGGGGCGGTGGCCTGTTCACCCGGACCTGGCTACCGCTTGGCGGCGTCCGACGGGGGTGTGTTCTCCTTCTGCGAGCCCTTCTTCGGCTCCATGGGGGGCCAGCACCTCAACCGGCCGATCGTCGGGATGTCGGCGACCCCCGGCGGGGGCGGCTACTGGCTGGTCGCCTCCGACGGCGGCATCTTCTCCTTCGGCGACGCCGGGTTCCACGGGTCGACCGGCAGCATCCACCTCAACGCACCCATCGTCGGCATGTCGGCGACCCCCGACGGGGGCGGCTACTGGCTGGTCGCCTCCGACGGCGGCATCTTCTCCTTCGGTGACGCCGGGTTCCACGGGTCGACCGGCAGCATCCACCTCAACGCACCCATCGTCGGGATGTCGGCGACCCCCGGCGGGGGCGGCTACTGGCTGGTCGCCTCCGACGGCGGCATCTTCTCCTTCGGTGACGCCGGGTTCCACGGGTCGACCGGCAGCATCCACCTCAACGCACCCAT
>Ga0182010_10000283_pt1 | contig 29112 bp, 31 predicted proteins | sample 611E1MmetaG_FD_120488 | JGI IMG/M metagenome (GOLD analysis project Ga0182010, IMG submission 120488) | Permafrost microbial communities from Stordalen Mire, Sweden - 611E1M metaG | ecosystem: Environmental > Terrestrial > Soil > Wetlands > Permafrost | place: Sweden: Stordalen | collected... | reverse complement strand
GTCAGAAATTTTGCCCCAATAAAAAAAACGAATCGAAGAGTACAACAGCACACTGCACTTTAACAACAGATTGGAAAACCGGACGGTCGGGTCCGAGACCACAACCCTGCAAATACTATTCGCTGAACGCTGATAGCTGTTGGCTATCTGATAGCGTACAACTTGCCGTCGCAGGAGCCGACATAGAGGGTGCCGTCCACCAGCGTGGGGGAACCGGAGATCTTATCGCCGGTCTGCAGGTGCCAGCGTTCGCTACCGGTAGCGGTATCGACAGCATAGATCTTCCCGTCGTTGCTGCCGATATACACCGTATCCCCGGCCGCCGCCGGCGATGAGAAGACATCGTCTCCGGTTTTAAAAGACCACAGCACAGCACGGCTGCTCAGGTCGACCGCGTCCAGGTTATTATCCACCCCGACATAGAGGGTATTATGACTCACCGCGGGCGCGGAGTTAACTACACTGCCCAACCACATGCCCCACAACAAACCGGATAAACCCGGAGGTTTCGGTGCGATGTGCATAGCCCACATTTGCAACCAAATGGGCTTAATGTCGTATTCAAAAGGCCAGTTGCGCGCTTTCCCGTCAATCGCAAAGAGATAGCCGTCGAAACTGCTGAAATAAACAGTGCTGTCGACGACCGCCGGCGAGAACGCTTCCAGACCGGCTTTGAAATGCAGGCGGAACTTGCCGTCTTTGGCGCCCAGGGCATACAGATTTGCATCGTCCGAGCCGACATACACGATTCCGTTCGAGACTACGGGCGATCCTCTAACCTGCGAACCGGTACGGAAACTCCAGATCTTGTGCCCGGTTTTAGCATCCAGCGCGTAGATATAATAATCGTCCGCGCCAAAGTAAACAATGCCGTCCGCGACGGCCGCCGAAGAAAGCACCGCGAAGAAGGTCTTGAACGACCAGAGTTTCTTACCGGTATTGGCATCGATGGCATAAAAGAAGCCGTCGTTGGAGCCGACATAGACAATGCCGTTGGCGACAACGGGCGACGAATCAACAAAACTGCCGGCTTCGAAGGCCCATTTTTGACTGCCGGTGGCCGCATCCAGGGCATATAAATGGTGGTCTTCAGAGCCGATATACACCGTACCGCCGACGACGGCAGGAGAACCCTGGATGGGTGCGCCCGCCTTAAATGTCCACAAAACCTGCCCCCGGGGTAAAGTCGCATTTGATCCGGCGGCGCCGGTGCGGGCCAGATCGCCGCGAATCATGCTCCATTGCCCGGCAGCAGAATTGGAGGTAACGGATGTGACAAGAGGATCGAAGATATCCGTATATTTGTACAACATGGTGAGTGTGATGGAACCGACGATAATGAGAGAAACCGCGGGGATGCCGACGCGCCGCCAGAGCTTCTTGAGTTTTTCACGCCTGGCCCAGCGTTTTTCGACTTCAACCGCTTCCGCCGCACTGATGGTACTGTACGCGGACAAGCGCGTCCAGCAATACTGGCAGTACTGCTTGCCTGCAGGAGTCGTCCTGCGGCAGGTAGAGCAGACACAATAACGTTGATTTTCCGCGCCGGTCATTCTTATGCTCCGATATCGAGGTTGGTGATGTCATGAATCATTCATCTGTTAAGCGGTTCGGATATTTTAGCACAACGGTAATAAAAAAAGCAATCAGCGGGCAGGCGGAATTATGTACATTTCGACTGAAGGTCTACGGAAGTGCTTCCGGATCGTGAGGGCGACCGGCCGGTCGCCAATACACACCTGGTGGAGCTGCGCCCATCCTACATTTTCTTTGTACTCATAACTGGTAACTGAAAGCTGACAGGTGTTCGCTTCCGGTAAAACGTCACAGATTTGTCATCTTTTTGGGGACGATGATATAACAATTACACACTATTATTCACATAATGAGAATAATGGTTTTCGCCGGTTAAGAAGGGGGGATTTTATGTACGAATTGATCATTGTCGGCGGCGGGCCCGCGGGGATGACGGCAGCGGTATATGCCGCACGCAAACAATTGAATACGCTTTTGATCAGCGGCGACATCGGCGGACAGGTGATGTGGACGAACAGCGTGGAAAACTACATGGGGTACCAGTTTATCGAAGGTGACGAGCTGATCGCCAGATTCCAGAAGCAGGTCGACCAATTCCCCATCGACCAGAAGATCGGGCAGAAAGTGACGCAGATCAGGAAAATCGACGGGGGATTGGAGGTTGTTTCCGAAAAAGGAGACACTTACCAGGGCAAAGCCGTCATCCTGGCAAGCGGCAAACGCCCGCGCAGATTGAATGTGGCGGGAGAAACGGAACTGACCGGCCGAGGTGTGACCTATTGTTCCATCTGCGACGGTCCGGAATACGCCGGACAAAGAGTAGCAGTAATCGGCGGCGGCAATTCCGCCCTGGAAGCTGTGCTGGACGTAGTAAAAGTCGCCGAGCACGTGTACATGGTCTCGGTAACGCCTTTGACCGGCGACCCGATCATGATCGACAAACTGTCCGACGCGCACAACCTGACAATTTATACCGAGCAACAGACGGAAAAGATACTCGGGGAAAACACGGTGGAAGGCATCGTGATCAAAGACCTGAAAACCGGCGCCAGCAAGCAGCTGGATGTAACGGGGGTGTTCATCGAAGTCGGACTGGTGCCGAACTCCGATATGGTCAAGGAATTATTGAAACTCAACCAGGTGGGCGAAGTGCCGATCAACATCAACTGCGAAACCGAGGTGCCCGGATTCTTCGCGGCAGGGGATGTCTCGACGGCGCCGGAAAAGCAGATAATTATCGCCGCAGGGGAAGGCGCCAAAGCCGCGCTGCGGGCACACCGTTATTTGCGCATGCTGCCTAAATAAGAGCAAAAAAGGAAAACCGAAGAGGGAGATACCATGATAGAGAGTAACCAGGCGCCGTTAGAAATAGATTTTACCGCGACAGACAGCGAAGGAAAAACCATTCACCTTGCTGATTTTAAGGGGAAAAAGAACGTGGTGCTGGTGTTTAACCGGGGGTTTTTCTGACCGCACTGCCGTCGGCATATGGCACAGTTGCGCCAGGATTACCAGAAATTTGTAGACACTAACGCTGAAATCATCACTATCGGGCCGGAAGACGCAAATGGATTTACGAAATGGTGGCACGAACATGAGATGCCGTTCACGGGAATCCCCGACCCAAAGCATGAGATCGCCAAACTTTACAACCAGGAATTCAAGCTACTTAAAGGCGGCCGTTTACCGGCGATGACCGTGATCGATAAAGAAGGGAAAATCCGCTTCATGTATTATTCCGATCTGCCGAGCGATATACCCACCGATGAGGATGTGCTGGCAATGATCGAGAAGATAAATAAAGAAGGGACCCCGGTAAATATTCAACCTGCGGCAATAGTCAATAATCAGGGAAGCATCAAATTCTAATATCGAAATCCAAAATATACAATGGATACCAGTTTTCGCCGGGATGGTGGTCTGGCATTGAATACACCGCCTCCACGGGATTGCTTCGTTCCTCCCAATGACAATGAGTGGGGATGCTTGTGGTATAAATACGATCCACAGGCAGGGACGCCTGTACCGCTAGAAATACAATGGCCGGTGGGCTGCACCCACCCTGCGTTGCTGATATGGAGAGAGGCGGTTGCCTTAATTGAGTTTCTTTTCGAGGACTTTTTGGCGGAGGGCTTTGGCGACATTCTCCGGGACCATGCTGGAGAGGTCGCCGCCCATGTGAGCAACTTCTTTCAACATGCGGGATGAGAGGAACTGGTATTCCTGACCGGTCATCAGACAAACCAGCTCCAGCTCGGGATAAAGGCTCTTACTCATGAGGGCTTTCTCAAACTCCAGTTCGAAATCAGAGGTCATGCGTAACGCACGTACCAGCGTTTGAGCACCGATGTCATGCGCATAAACCGCGACCATACCGGTGAAGGTCTGGACTTCGATATTGGGGATGTTTTTGGTGGCGTCTAAGGCCATCTTCAATCTTTCCGGGGTAGAGAAAAGAAAACGGCTGCGGGCCGGATTGTCATAGATACCAATATACAACTTATCGAAAAGCCTGGCAGCTCTGACCGCAACATCGAGATGTCCGTTATGGATGGGGTCAAAAGGCGCCGCGAAGACAGCTACCGTCATGTTTGGTTCTCCCCGGGGAAATTCAGGATGGAAAGCGCTATTCAGAATCATTTTGATTATAGCACAAGAGAGTTACGAGTAGTGAGTTATACGTTATAAGAGCGGGTAAGGGGATTAACGTATTTAACTGAGATGGAACCAGCCTTTAAAGAGGTTGATGATTGTATCACCGCTGGTAATCATGATAATGCCGCCGGTGATCATGACGATAGCAATTACCTTGATAAAAATCGTTCCTTTATCAATACGGTCGTTGATAACTTTGGGGAACAGCCAGCCCAGAATCAGAGAGAAGATAAAGACAAAAGCCGGACGAATATTGAGAATCGGGTTAACGAGGGAGATCTGACCCAAGCCCATTGCTTTAAAGGCTAAAACACCGGAGATAATCCCGAGGCACTGGTCGCCGGCGACGAACAGAATTTTTTGCGTCCGCTGTGGCAAACTCCACAATTCCTTCAAATTCGCTTTGCGCAGAGAGACAGTGAATACGACAATAGCAGTGGAGATGCCTACGAGACTATATACATTCCAGAACGACATTTTCTCCAGGGCGTATTTAAAGCCGATGGCGGCGGTGGCAGACATCAAAGCCACGATTAACAGGATGAAAAATGATTTCTGCAATCTGGTTTTGCCGTCATGATAGCTGCGCTGTATGGAAATCAAAACAGCTCCTGCGACGGTCAACAGAATCGCCAACCATTGCACGTAACCTAACTTTTCACCTAAAATCGGGATCGAAAGTAAAGCCACGAAAATAGGAGAAATACTGATCACCGGAATCACGCGGGATACTTCACTTTTACGCAGGGTGTTGAGCACAATGGCAAAGCCGCTGGCGTTTAATAAGGCGGAGCCAAAACCGATCAGGAGATGCGCCCAGCCGGGATTGTACTGAAAAGGGAATAAAATTAAAAGTATTATTGCGGCAACGATTTGAGTAAAGCCCATCGGAATCATGAAAGACATCAGACTGGGCATTTTTTTAGAAACCAGATGACTGTCAACGATATTAGCGATTGAAGAAAGAACGGCAGCGGCAAGAGCAGTAATTAACCAGACCACGGTCAGTATGAACTCCTTTTTATTCAGATATAAAATGACGATGTGTTATCTCGAGATACAACACAACTTGCCGAACTTGCCGGGAAATAAAAAACACCGGTTTGCTTCTGCGCAGCTGTTTTTAGCCTTTGTAGAGGTAGAGCGGAGTGTCATCGGTAATGAGCCGGCCGCCGCGGGCAGTCGCTTTGCGCATATGTTTCGTCAGCGTGAACATATTCAGGTGCGTCAGCCCGTCGTAGAACTTGAGGTTCGGCAATGAACGCGCTTTGATTCTTTTATCTACTTCGGTGGGAGTCATCGCGGCAACATCCAAAGTATTCGAAGCAACACAGAAGCCCCAGGGACCGCCGAAGGACGGAATATCCGCCTGGTAAATACTTACGATGGGGAAGATGCTTTTCAGGGTGTGACTGACGGCTTTAAGGTTGAGCAGCTCCGTATAGGATGCGCAACCGGACTGCACGGAAATCACGCCGTCTTTTGTTAATTTGTCCTGCACAATCTGGTAGAACTCTTTGGTATAAAGCAGATAAGCCGGGCCTTTTTCGACCGGTTCGGTCAGGTCGATGATAATAACATCGAATTTTTCTTTGCTTTCGGCCAGCCATTTGCGGGCATCAGTACAATAGACCCTGGCGCGTTTATCTTCAAAAGCGCCGGCGGAATATTCCGGCAGGTACTTTTTACAGACTGTAATAACATCTTTATCGATGTCAACCATGACAGCCTTTTTCACCGAGGAGTGATAAAGAACTTCGCGCAATGTAGCGCCTTCGCCGCCGCCGGCAATGAAAACCTTTTCAGGATTGGGATGGGCCAGCATCGGAGGATGGACGAGTAATTCGTGGTAAATAAACTCATCCACTTCACTGGATTGAATTTTGCCATCGAGCACCAGCAATTTGCCAAAAGCGGGACTTTGCAGGATCTCGATCGATTGAAATTTAGTCTTGCCGGAATACAGCGTGCCGTCAATGGCATGCAACTGCAGGAGATGAGGATTAATTTCGTCAAAAAACCATTTGGATGATGTTATTTCCATTATTTCCTATCCTTTTGCTTTTTGTTTACATATGTTACCGCGATCCATTTTGATAATGGAATGGGTCACGGGTTTTAATCTGGCGATGATGACTTCGGCAGCTTTTTCCGGCTTGACACGCGTGCCGCAGGTGAAAATATCCGCGCCGGCATAACCGTGCTCCGGCCAGGTGTGAATGGTGAGATGAGATTCGGCGATAATAATCACGCCGCTGACACCTTGCGGACTGAACTGATGGAAGGATTCCCCGAGGACAGTGGCACCGGACTTTTTGGCCGCTTCCAGCATTACTTCTTTGATAAAATTGATGTCGTTCAGCAGCTTATAGTCGCAATCGTACAATTCTACAAGTACATGTTTCCCCAGAGCCTTCAATCACCAATCCTCCACAAGAAGAATATTTACCGTCCCGAATTGTTTACAGATAATTATGAGACATTCTTAATTCTAAAGAAAACCTATGATTTTAGCAATAATAAGTTTTGAGACGGGAAACGGGTTTTACGCTGCTGCACACGCCAGAATCCCGATTTGATTCAAAGGCAGGGACGCCTTTGCAACTAATTGAAACCCGGAAGGACATTTTTCCCAGGCTAGTCATTATCGAAACCAGAGCGGCGGGCCTGTTTCGTTTCGGTGCGGTGGTGCTTGGTCTCCAATCGCCGTAATTTGGAGCCGCGGGTCGGTTTTGTTTGAAAGCGGATCTGCGGTTCCTCTGCTGCCTCCCTGATAAGGGCTACAAGGCGTGCAACAGCGGCTTAGCGATTGGCGCCCTGGGTACGGAAACGGCGGGCATCGATAATGAGTATGCCGTCTTCGGTCATGCGCCCGCCCGCCAGTGTTTTTAAACGCTGCCGTACGGGTTCCGGCAGTGAAGGCGAGTGAGCGGCATCAAAACGTAACCGTACTGCCGTCGAAACTTTGTTGACGTTCTGTCCGCCCGGCCCGGAAGCGCGGATGAACTCTTCTTTCAGCTCATTCTCGTTAATCGCGATAGTGGGAGTGACCTGGATCATGATTTGAGTTTACAACAGGCGAGGGGTGAAGTAAACAGGGGTTTTATTTTTATTAAATGCTTTCTTATTTGATTTTGATTTTCTCCCAATTGAAGCACACTCTTTCAATGGTGTTGTCCGATATTTCATGGATTGTCGGGTCAAGCCCGACAATGACAAGTCGTGAGCAAAACCATTTTTCTGAATTCCTTAATATGATACTTTATTGTTTCATATCCAGATAATACAGTCCGTATATTTTAACGGATGAATATCAGCGGGCTCAAACCTGCGACCTCCGATTTTCTTTTAAGACAGAAAGTCTTCGGGGGTATTACGCCTAAATACACCGATAGTACTATATAGTTTGGCGGATATGAAAAGATATAATATATACAAAGTATAATTGAGGAGAATCGTCATGCCCATTTTTATCACGCAGCAATGGAATGACTGTCAAATAAAGCTGACACCCGGCGATACCACCAGAAAATTCCTGAGAAAAATGATCGTACGCCATGATATTGTCCCTTATTTTTATGGGCCATTGAATTTCGATTTGGCAGTGGATATACCGAAAAAAGCGCAGGGAACGCTGGCGGGAGAAGATATTCGCTACGAATGGAATTTACTTTCCAGCAAAGATGACAAGATCATTAAATCCGGCAAAGGCGTTATCCCCTTAGTAAATGATCGTGCGACCCAAAAAAACGGCAAGCCGCTGGTTATAATGAATAAATTCGGACGTGATGTTTACCATAAAAAACAGGCAATCGCGCTGGAACATATTTCCGTTTTAGACCAGTATAAAATACTGATGCAATTTGAAAACCGCAAGGGTGAGATCAGCGGTCAGAAAACAATGCTGGAATTTACGCTGCTGGATAGAGATAAATTTTCGATCAATTTAATATCGCTGCTGCTGGGCGCCGCGACCGGTATTTTGGCGGCGTTAATCGGTTTTTTGTTCAGTCATTTTTAGGGGGAGCGGTCAAAATGATAAGGGGGACGTCGTCTGCGACTGCACCCACCTTTGTTATTAAATTCCAAGTTCCAAGCACCAAATCCCAAACAAATTCAAAATAACGAAATCCAAAATATTCAAATGGATACTAGCCTGCGCTGGTATGGTAGTCTGGGATTGAATACCTCGCCCCTCTGGGATTGCTTCGTAACTCGCAATGACGATTGGTGGGGACGCCCGCGCTACTATCGAACCAATTACAGGCTGAGGCAGGCTTCGACGGAGAGCCAGAAGAGTTTTTCCGAAAAAGGCATCGCATCATTTACAATGCGCGGGTCCCATTCATCTCCGCTGACGTCATCGCAAGTCCCTAAATATTGTCCGAAAGGGATGTTGCGGAATTTTGCTACAGCCAGAAGCGCCGAACATTCCATTTCAACGATCAGACAATTCTCGGCTTTTCTTTTCGCTATTCTCTTTTTTGTCTCCCGGTAAAAAGCATCGGTCGTCCATGTCTTACCGATTTCATAACTGACATGATGTTTTTGAAGAACCGCTGCCAATTTTGCCACAACCGCCGGATCCATTTCTACCGTGCGCGAAGGAGGTAAATAATGATATGAAGTGCCTTCATCCCTGACCGCGGAGCCAGGAATCACCACCATACCTCTTTTTAGATCCGACTTAAGAACACCCCCTGAACCGCAAGCAACGAACTTCCGGCAACCCAGAGCGATGAGTTCTTCAAAAATCGCGGAGGCGATAGGAGCGCCGATACCTGGAAAAACAACCGAAACATTGCCTGACGGCGTATTTGCGACGAATATATCAACGGGGAGTATGGTTACACCGTAACCGGCGAGAGTACAAACTTTTTTCAGAAGGCCTTCGTCTTGTAGTTTTTTAATCACCGAAGCATAAAAAATCATGACGCATGCTTCCGGCAAATCATTATTGCGGCGATACATGTGATGCGGCTCGATGAGCGCTGTTTTATCCGGATCGAATTCCAGTAACGGGATATCTTCCGCAGAATACTTTTTTTCAGGCACTTCATTACTCCTGTTTTTCGGAATCGGGGAGAAGACGTTTACCCAGACTGACAACACTGTCGTTCTTGTAGCCGATCCTCTCATAGAATACCAGGGCCGAATCGTTGCCGGTGCGTACCTGCAGGTTAACCTTGGGACAGCCTGATGCTAAAAGCCGTTTTTCGATCTCTTCCATCAATTGACGACCGTAACCATTTTTCTGATAAGCGGGATCGACGGCGAGGTAGTTTACCCAACCGCGATGCCCTTCATAACCACCCATTGCAGCTGCCATTATTTTGCCTTCGGCAACGCCAACTAAAAACAGCTCCGGGTTCACCTTCAATTTGCGCCGGATATCCGCGTGCGGATCATTCCACGGACGGAGAAGATCGCATTTTTGCCAGAGCGCAACGACCGCTTTTTCGTCTTTCAACGAGAACACCCGGATTTCCATATTATTGCTCAACTTCCGCTTTGATCTCCGGTTTGTGCATCAGGATCGTTGTTTTGGGATAAAAATTGTGGCGTTGATAAAAAGCAAAGACCCCTTCGTTGCCTTCGGCGACGCCAAGAATCGTCTTCTTCACTGTGACCGTTTCCAGCCAGGCCAATGCCCGGGTCATCAGACTATCGCCGATACCGGACAGGCGGTAATCCTTTTCCACATAAATCGATTCGATCTCCCCCTGCTGCTCAGGATCGACGCTGGTAACGCAGTAACCGATATATTCTTTCGTCGCCGCGTCCCGGGCCAAATCGATGCGTACTTTACCCTGAAACGATTTTTCGATCAACTGCTTTTTACGCATTTCGAAGGTAATAGTGGAGCGGCTGTCTTTGAAATATTTAGAAACTGCCAGGTGATGGGCATGCAGTTTTTCCCACAGCAGCTGGATAATATCCAGGTCATTCTGGTTTTTGTCCAGGAACTCGATTTCTTTACCACCGTCATTTTCGCTGTCGGTTTTTAGGATTATGTCAACTTTACGGTGCTGCCATTCTTTTTCCAGGATGGAATAGAGCAGGAAATCGCGCCAGACGCTTTTGAACATCTTTTCTTCCCGCAGGTAACCTTCGCGCTGCATGCCGATCTTTTCCATCACGCGGTAGGAACCAGTATTTTCCGGATCGCAGCTGGCAATAATACGGTGCAGTTTGAGCTGTTCAAAACCGAAGGCCACCACCGCGCGCGCGGCTTCGGTAATATAGCCCCGATTCCAGTAGTCGCGGTTAAGCACATACCCGATCATCGCCTCTTTGTCTGCGGGGGTGGTGAAATTAATGGCGCAACTGCCGATGACCTTGTGACCCTGCCTGGTTTCCAGTGCAAAATCATAACAGAGACGGGGCAATTCATTTTGCCGCACGAGAGCCCGGTTAATAAACGCTTTTGTTTCATCTTCGGTATTGGGACCAAAAGGCAGATATTTTACGACCTCCGGGTCGGAGCCGTAGACGTGGGCATCGCGCCAGTCTTCTTCCCGGAAATCACGGAGAATTAAGCGTTGGGTTTGGAGGATCGGAGATGGGTGATTTTGCATTGCGGCACCTCGTGGTTTTAATAGTTTGGGGTTTTCAGTATTGAGTTTTCAGTATTTCAGGCGATTTGAATTTACTATTATAACATGGATATGAATGGATGAGGCAATAATTTAGTTTTTCACTCCGCCCTGCTTAATGCGGAATATGATGTTGTGGCCGTAAAACAAGATTGATTTACCGAAGCCGACAATACAGCAACGCCTCAATTCTTTTATCTCAGGCTGTTCTAAAATGCTATTGGAAAAGATTTATATGGATTCCCGATCAGGTCGGGAATGACAAGTTGTGAATATTATATTCCAGCAAAACTGGAATATAATATTATTTTTTGTCATTGTCGGGCTTGAACCGACAATCCAGAAGATTTCGGACGGCCTCATGAGATTGTGTAGATGGGCTGCGCCCCGCTCCCTTTCGCTTCGCGCAGAGACTCTGTATACATTTGCTTCGCAGGCTTCGCAAAGTACATACCAACTCAACTCTTGCTAAAAACGGTTAATTATGTAACCCATTTACACCGTATCGGATATTTTTAATCAAATGAACCATTGACACAAATGAATATTCCTCGTAAATGATACGTTCAGCTCATTATTATGAACCTCGCGGCTGGATTTATTAGTGCTTAAGTACTTTACGCCAGTCCTACCAAAGTATCACAATAGATTCATGAACACTATCTGGTATCTGATACGAAATACCTATGTGGAAAAACAAACTAACCAATTAGCAAAGAATCAATTTTACCGGCCTGCGAAACAATTTGAACGAGTGATGCCAGGAGTCCGGCCTGTATTATTGAAAAGCAACAGCCAGAGGAGTTACAAGCAATGAAAGACGGATTAAAGATATTAATATTTGCATTATGTCTGGCGGGGTGCGTTGGTCTCGCACTCACCATGAGTATCATCGTTATAATCTCCTGGGCAGGTGGTCCGGAAGGGATGGTGAATTTAACGACTAACCTGTTTCACGAAAGGTTGGCTGAGACGATTCTCTTCCCTGTCTGGACCCTCATGGGCTTTATCGCCAGCTATTTTTTGCTGGTTGCATCATATGAATATTTTCATTTCCGCAGAACAAATCAATTTGGCCGGCAGCAAGGTTTTGTTAAAAATATCCGCCGTCCCACCCCCCGGGCACGCGGTACGCCTGTGCCGGTCAAATTATATGAAAACCATGGAAAAAAGAACTGATAACTAAGTTTTATTGCTCGTTATTTAGTACTAGTACCCGGTTTAGATAATAAGCGCGCTTAAGAATCAATATGTGCGACCCTGCGTACGACTCTTTCAGTGTTGATGTATTAATACGTCAAGTGCTATATTATAATCCATACGGAAGGTGTGCAAGATGCGACGCATTCGAATACTGGTAGTAGACGACGAACCGGCAATTTTAAAATTCCTGCGAGCTAACCTGGAGATCAATCACTTTGAAACACTGGCCGCCAGCAACGGCGAGGAAGCAATAAAGATCGTGGAAAGGGAAGCACCGGACCTGCTGGTACTGGACATTATGATGCCCACGCTGGACGGGTTTGAAACGTGCCGAAGGTTGCGGGAATGGTCCCAGGTACCGATCATCATGCTGAGCGCTCGCGGCGACGAGGATGACAAAGTAAAATGCCTGGAACTGGGCGCCGACGATTACATTACCAAACCTTTCGGCGTGGGGGAACTAACCGCCCGGGTCAAAGCTGTGTTGCGGCGCACAGAGACTCGCAGCACCCCCGAAACTGAACCAACACTGAGCTGCAGCAACCTGGAAATCAATTTTGTGGAAAGAAAGGTGGTGGCCCGCGGGAGAAAGGTCAAACTGACGCCCACCGAATACGATCTGTTGCGCGAACTGGCTTTAAACGCGGAAAAGGTACTGACCTATTCCCAACTGTTGAACAGAGTGTGGGGCAGTGAGTACGCGCAGGAAAGGGAATATCTGCACGTGTTTACCAGCCGTCTGCGGGCCAAGATCGAAACTGATCCGGCAAATCCCACTTACATTATTACGGTACCGGGCATCGGCTATAAATTCCAGTGTAAAGGATAGCCGGTGGTCGGTTGTGACACCGGTAATTGTTTATCTGGATTCCCGATCAGGTCGGGAATGACAAGCGGTGGAAAATAGATTCCAGTAAAATTGGAATCTATTTTTGTTTTTGTCATTACCGGGCTTGACCCGACAATCCAGGAAATTTCAGATAATCTCAAATATATGCTTTAGCCAGAAGGCGCTTTTAAAAAGCGCCTTTTTTGTTGTTCATAAAATATTTAGAAAATCTTAAGAATTCCACCCGGTTGTTAATAGTTTGTTAATAAATCCCCAGTTATACTGGAGTCGACTCACTGCGGGGTGAAATATAGCGAGGGAGATGAAGCCTATGTGATTTTTGTGGATCAGGCGATGAAAGCAGCAGGCGGACGAAATACAGCAACTCAGGACTGCGGAGTCGCGATCCATTGATTGTGACAGGTTAAAGTAGAAAAAATATAAAAGAAAAAAATAATAAAGGAGAATAAATGAAAAAAATCCTCTCACTCGTTCTGATCTTGGCCGTAGTTCTGGCCATGGTCCTGCCGCTGGCAGTATCCGCCGGGCCGGGTGATATTGGCGGCAGTTTTGGTGCAACGAACGAAGCGCCAGTAGCGGGAACAATCACATCATCCAGTCCGATGACACCGTACGCCCAATGGTCGACAATAACCGTTCCTGTCTCGGATGCAAATACTATAGCGGACATCAATCAGGTACAGGTTACTTTTTTTTATGATATTGACAAAAACAGCCATACGCCTCCGAGCGCTGCCGCGGCGACTTGCGCCATTTTCACATGGACCCGAACCGGTGGATTTGTACTCACAGGACCAACGAGCACAACCTGGGCGATAAATGCTGGCGGCTGCGGCAAGCCTGACGATACAGCAACATCGGGCAGCTGGGTCTTCTCCTTCAAGGTAGGCAAGGTTGCTACAGCGACCACGGGAAGCAGCGGTTGGGATATTTATGCTGTAGCTACTGATGGATCAAATGCTACAAGTAATAATCATTTATATGATCAGGTAATGAACTGGTATGGCGAGGTTTCTTCAAGCAGCCCAACTTTAGATTGGGGATCACCGGCACTCGGTAGCGGCTTTGCTGCCGACACAAACAAAATAAACAATATACCGGTTACTTATATCTCCAATGGCAATTATGCTGAGAAAGTAAAATCTGCTGCAAACTGGACGGGAACTAATTCACAGACAGCTACTTTCGATGCAACAGGAGTTTGCTCCAGCACTAATTCATTTTCACTGAAGGCGTGTCGCACAGATGCATTTGGGAGTGTGTCTCAAGTTGATACCACTGGCGTCATAATAGATAATTCTTCAGGCACTCAGACTACAGAGACCCCCGATGCAGTTGGTACCAATACTCTTTGGCTTAAAATTGCATCTTCCTTTACAAAAGCTACCTATAGCGGCAATGTGACATATATAATTGCTTCTCGATAACTGACAAAAGAATTCCTGCGCCGCGAGGCATTTACCCCTGCGGCGCAGGATATCAGTAAACCCTGCGGCAAGAACACAGGGCGTTCAAAAGTGAAGAAGGAGTTAAACTATTTGAAAGGGTTTTCCTACCGAAAAAGGGGGGCAATTTTTCTTGCTCCCCTTTTAGCTGTTTTATGCTTAATCAGCCTGTTGATGGTATTACCTGTGCAGGCGGAGGGCGGTCTTGCCATTTCCGGCAGCTTTTACCGCCAGGACTTTGAAATTCCTCAGGGCTCCTCAATAAGTAGCCCTGACGTTTATGTCGTGGTGTTTAACAACAGCGAAACCAGCCTTGGAATTAAAATGGCTGTCCAGACACCGCTTGGTGTCAAGATTAATCTATCGGAAAGCGAATTCACGCTTCCGCCTGGAAAACAACAGCAGGTGAATATCGGGGTAGAAGTTACCACAGACGCTGCACCAGGTGGATACGAATTAACGGTTACCGCGGAGTCTTCTCAGCAGGGTGTAACAGGCATCCAGATTTCGGGAGCCGCCAGTCAGACCGCCAAACTGACGGTGCTGGGCGCATCCGGCACGGTCAAGGTGCAGGCGGTGAGTCCGGAAGGAGAATCGCTGGTTGCCAGCATCCGACTGTACCGGGTAATGGCCGGACAGAACACCGGCATTGCTACCAGCGAAACAGGAACCCTGGAAACAAAAGTAGCGCCGGGAAGCTTTATTGCCCAGGTGTATATCGGAGGGGAGAAGCAGGCTGAACAAAGTTTCACCGTAGCTAAAGATGAGAACAAAACGATAACACTTTCCGCCGCGACTATATACTTTGAAGGGTTTGGCATTGTCCCCAATAACGATAAAGCGACGGGTAAATTGGCCTTTGCCCAGATAGTTTACACAGTGAAAAACCTGTACCAGCCCGTAAAACAGGCTGAGGTTATTCTGGAAGTAAACCGCGGCGGTACGAAATTAGAGGATGTTTCATTGGCTAATCTTAGCCCACTGGAGATGGGTCAAGCAGGACTTAATTATAACTATATCCCTTCTGCCGGCTGGGTTCGCGGAGTCTACAGTTTTAAACTACGCCTGCAGATTGAAGGTAAACCCTATGCCACTACCCTGGAGCAAACGCTAAATGTAAGCGGCAGTTCCACGAAAGGGGCAGGATTAAACCTGCTGGTTATCGGTGGTATCGTGATAGGAGTATTACTCATCGCTGGAGCAGGCGTTTTAGTGTGGAGAAGAAAGCGTATATAAATAGAAACAGTAGGGCTACTTTGATTATTTGCAGCCTTGCTGTTTTTATGTTTTTATTTATTTTATTTGCGGCTCCGGCGATGGCAGGAGGAGCAATCACGGGCAGTTTTACTGTGCCGCTGGTTGCCAGTGCTCTCGCTGCATCGGATATCAGTTTGAACGCCGCCACTATCTCGTGGCAGACCAACGGTCTTTCGGACAGCCAGGTGGAGTACGGCACCGACGCCAGCTATGGTCTGGTGGCGTCACAGCCAACGGATGCAACGAATAGCCACTCCGTCCGGTTGAACGGTCTGGCATCCGCTACGATTTATCATTACCGGGTGAAATCGACATGTATAGATGGTGTTGCGGTTTCCACGGACAATACTTTTACCACACTTGCTGTACCGCCGCCGCCTATAACAACCACAGCAGCAACAACGCCGACACCGACGACGACTGCGACTACACCACCGCCCGTCGTCAGCACAACCGGAGAAGCCGCCTGGACGCCGACCGCCAGCGGCGTTACACCTACTACAGTGACGGTCGGTTCCACCGATAACAAGAGCTCAGTGACGATCCCGCAAGGAACCAAAGCGCTGGACAAAGACGGCACGCCGCTAAAGGCGATCACCTGCAATCCACCGGCATCGCTACCGCCACCGCCGCCCACCAGTAACATCCTGGCAGCCTACGACCTGGGGCCTACCGGCGCGACATTCCAGACGCCAATCACCGTGGCGATGAAATTCGACCCGGCAGCTTTACCGGCAGGCGTTTCAGCGAGCAACCTGATCATTGCTTTTTATGACACCGCCGCGGGCGTTTGGACGCCGCTGGGCAATATTGTAATCGACACGGTGAACCATACGATCAGCTGCACGACGACGCATTTTACGCAATTTGCCATGATGACGGCGCCCGCGCCAAAACCTGTTGTAACAACCTCCACCACGACAACGACGACGGCAACATTGACAACTACAACTACGACCACGACAACGCCGGCGCCACCCGTCCAATTGGTGGCGCGGGTGACTGACCCGGACGGCAATCCCGTGACAGCAATTGTACGCCTATTAAAAGGGCAGCAAGAAGTGGCCGCCAGCCAGACCGGCGTATTAGACACTTCTGTACCGGCAGGACAATATGTTATCAGCGCTTCTCTCGGCGGTGAGAAATTGGCCGAGCAAGCGGTTGACCTGACCGCCGCGAACGGGAAAAAAGAGGTCACGGTGGTGGTTAAAACAGTGGAGTTTGCCAGTTTCAAAGTGGTGGCAAATAATGATATGCAGACGCATAACCTGACCTCGGCCAGGATTGACTATGCGATCAGAAACCTCTATCAGCCGATGGCGCAGGTTGATGTCAGGTTGAAGGTAAGTTACAGCGGCGCCGCTCTGGAAGAAATCCCGCTATTACCGGCAACCCAACTGATAACCGGCGACACCAGCGGTTTCAAAGATTATGCCCCCGCACAAGGTTGGCAAAGCGGCACGTACAGCTTCCAGGCGGGACTTTATACCGGCGGAAAACTGTACACGACTTCGCCTGAGCAGAAACTCGATGTGCCGGAACCGCAAGCAATCAGATTGGCATTGATCAGCGCGATCATCGGCGGCGGCCTGGTAATTATCGCAGCCGTAATTTTGACGGTCATCATTCGCAGACATCGCGCATTGAAGGACTCCGGAAACAAATAATTTAGTCTGGAGGTGGAAAATGTCTTTTTCGAGTCTGGTATACTGGCGGCGGACAAAATTCGTACTGTCGGTGCTGGCAGCCCAGGTGCTACTGATCGCGACCGCGCTGGCCCTGTGCGTGCAGCTGATTTTCATCGCAACGTACGGCGCAATTCAATTTGTCGAGAAGAATCCCATTATTTTATACGCAGAAATCGGGGGGACGGCACTCATTACGATCTATGCGGGAATTACCTTTGTCAACCAATGGAAAAGAATGGGCGAAAAAAGAAAAACCGACCGCGAAGATTAAAGGTCATCACTATACCGGTATATCCAGCTGCCGGTTTGAAAATGATCAGCAGTTAGCTTATTCTACGAAAACGTGACTTGCGTTTTCTCCGTTCAGACCATTTAAATAAGCTGCAAGGACTTGGAGAACAACCAGCATGCGGCTGGAGTTTGCCGTTTCGTAAATGGGAAATACAACAAACTTTTCATCCTGATAAACGAAGTGCGCGGTGGCTTTATTCTCAACTATTTGACAGAACACTCAATTTGCATGATCGTTTTGCATAATTGTCATCCAGGCAATCTTTTACTGTCTTTATTCTCGAAAACAACTGATCCATTCTATATAGTTATGATACAATGTCAATCTTGATAGTTTATACTTTGCGCGCTTGCCAATCCCCTGCGATTAGGATATTATCTGTATTAAATTTGACAAATAATTGTTATCGTTCGGGTATGTGAACCGGGAACAACGGTCAGGAGTTGTGAAAGTGGCGAAAATTGTGCTTATCGGCGCGGGAAGTCATGTCTTTTCCAGCCGGTTGATTACGGATATTATTGCCTGCCCGGAAATCCGCGACAGCACGGTTACTTTGATGGACATCGCAGAAGAACCATTGAAGCAGGCCGAGGCTTTCGCCCGGAAACTGGTACAGCAAAACAGGTTTAGTACGCGAATCGAGGCAACGACGGACAGACGGCAAGCATTAGCAGGCGCGGACTATATTTTTGTGGCGGTAATGGTTGGAGGCGGGCGTTTGGGTATGATCGACCGTGAGATCACGCTGAAGCACGGACTGGACCAGGGCGATATCAGTACGCAAGGGCCGTGCGCGATCTTCGCCGGGATACGGCACCTGCCGTTGTTATTGGATATTTGCCGGGATATGGAAGAACTTTGTCCGGAGGCATGGCTGTTGAACTATACCGACCCCCTGCCGCCAATCTGCTGGGCGATGAACGATTACACACGGGTTAAAAATGCGGGTTTATGCCACAGTGTTCAAGGCACATCTGCCGACCTGGCGAAATATATCGGCGTGCCGCATGATGAGGTTTCTTATCTGGTGGCAGGGATCAACCACATGGCCTGGTTCCTGGAATTCAAGTGGCAGGGGAAAGACGCCTATCCGCTGCTGCGAGAGAAATTTAAAGACCCGGCGGTATATTCGGGGCCGAATGCAGCTTATAACGGACCGGACATCGCACGGGCGGAATTATTCAAGGCGTTCGGATATTATGTTACAGAGTCCAGCAAGCATGTCTCGACGTATGTTCCCTATTTCCGCAAGCGGCCGGAAGATATAGAAAGATACAAGCAGGATAGCGGCGAATGGTATCTCAGCAGAGGGAAATTGTTTGCCTCGCGCCTTAAAGAACGGAACGATAATTTCACGCAGCAGATCCGCGGCGATTATCAGTTCCCGCTGGTCCTCAGTGACGAGTACGGCGCGGTTATCATCAAAGCGATCGAAACCGGCGAGCCTGCAACCGTGTACGGCAATGTAAAAAACACCGGATTAATCACCAACCTGCCGGAGGGATGCTGTGTTGAAGTACCGTGTCTGGTGGACAAGGAAGGCATCCACCCTTGTTATATCGGGGAATTACCGCCGCAGGTAGCAGCTTTAAATCGTAATAACATCAGCGTGCAGGAACTCACGGTGCGCGGAATCGTGGAGAAAGACAAAACCAAAATTTATCAGGCGATCCTGCTCGACCCGCTAACGAGCGCGGTGCTCACCATCGATGAAATCCGCGCGATGTTGGACGAATTGTTTGCAGTGAACCAAGAATATTTGATTGGGTGGAAATAATCCTGTTATTTAAATCCGAATGACAACGCTCTCCTGACGAGCCTGTCTGAAAATAACCGCCAGTAAATATTTATATGGGGACCAATGGCAGCCAGGTCAAGAATAACAAGTTAAATTTTAAGCCTTTTCAGCTTGTTTTTTGGATGATTCGAGTGCGGAGTAATCCGGCAGATTTTGATAATATTTATCGAGAGGGAAACAGCCGGATACCAGACCCAGGCGCGGTGCGGTAGTGCAATCGCTGAAAGTACGGCAGATCCTGTTTTTCTGCAGCGGTTTGCCGGAGAGCACATCCGCAGCAAACTCCGGGTAACTGAGCACCATGCGGCCAAAACCGACAAAATCGGCGTCCCCATTGGCAATCACAGCCTCAGCCACATTGGGCAGCCATTCCTGGAGATAGGAATAACCGCTGCCCACAATTGTTAATTCAGGCGCGGCCTTTTTAAGAGCAGAGGTGATTGAAATAAGGCGCGCAACCCCGACGAGCGGGTCTTCCGGCGGCAGGTAGCCGTCAGAAGGAGGGAACAGCGCCGGACGCTGAATGTGCGGCACGTAATAAGGGCTGCCCGCGGTAATACAAACCAGTTGCACACCAAGGCTGACCAATTTCTTTAAAAACAGCACCGGTTCAGTAAGATTGATGCCGGTACCGGTGCCGTCGCCGCCGAATGCATAAGGATAGCGAGCTTTTTCATACGCAACCGGTTCACCTTTTCCATGCGTACTTTTTTGAAACGGGATAAAATCAAACGCGCTCAGCCGGACACCAATTCCTATTTTCGGTATGTTTGCCTTGATGCCGTGCACTATTTCGGTGAGAAAACGTGTCCGATTTTCCAGGCTGCCGCCATATTTCCCCGGACGATCGACGGCGCTTAAAAACTCATGCCCCAGATACCCGTGACAATGCTTGATATCGACAAAATCGAAACCGGCTTTGGATGCCAGTACTACAGCCTTAATATAATCCTTTTCCAATTGCGCGATTTCAGCATCGGTCATGACCGGATAATCCGCCGCGATGCCGAATTTTTTATCCAGTATCGGATGGTGATAGAGAATTATTGGTTCCCGACGCCGGTAATCGTTAGGACAGGAAAAACGCCCGGAATGGGTCAATTGCAAACCAACCAGTAAATCATCGGCGGTGCCGTGGTGTTCGCGATGGGTTTGTACCAGTAATTCTCGCAGGCTGGAAATGTCCGTAAAAGTATCCTCGTTGAGCAGCAATTGATGTGGATTGGCTCTGCCGTCATGACGTACCGCAACGGCTTCGCCACCCCAAATCAGTTTGGCGCCGCTGAGACCAAAATTACGCCAGCGCCGCCGGACCAGGTCGGTGGGATGCCCATCCAGAGTGCCGTCCCAGCCTTCCATCGGCAGCACGGCAAACCGGTTGCCGATAGTTTTGTTGCCAAGAACATAAGGACGAGCTAACGACGAGCTTGCAGACACATGTCGGAAAAAAGGTAAAGTGATGTTGTTCTCTTTTATATATGCGATAAAATCGTCGCCGGTTTTAAATGAAGCCAAACGCTTTATCGTCATGCAATTTCTCCGTCCAATACTTTCAACCTGGATAAGATTTCCCGCAAGATGGTGACATCTTTCTGTGGACGGTGCGGAGCAGCGGGGTGAGGGGAATCGTGTTTAAGCCAGCCGCGCAATTTGAGGAACTGGGCGGCGCTGTGTTTATAGGCCGGCACGGGCGCGCGAAAACTAAAAAACCCGAGATATTGCAATAAATCATTAATACGGTAGAAATCGGGGCTGCCCTTCTCCCACAACCTGTCCCTCTTGGCAAACATATCCGGCGCAAAGGTACTAAGCCCAAGCAGATAATCGCTGCCGTAGATCACCATATCGATCGCCAGGTCGTTGCCGGTATAGATTTTAAAATCCGGCCTTTTTACGTTACGCAAAGCCAACCGCCGCCACTCCAGATCACGGTCGAGTGAGGAATGCTTTGCGCCACGACAACGCGGGATGGCCATCAGCGCGGCCCAGGTTTCCAGCGAATAAATCCGGCCAAACGGAGCAAACATTGTCCCCAATTCGAAGGCAATAAATGCATCACATTCTTGAGCGAGCGCTTCGTAAGACGAGATTATGTCAAGTTCATGCTGAGCGGTCAGGCCGTATGATTGAAAAATGACCGGAGTGCCGCCGTTGTGCGTAATATGCTCAATCTGCGTTTTGTATTCCTCAGGATTCCAGGGAGAACCGGTGCTATCGGCCACAAAAGCACCGGCAACAAATGCCCTGCCGTCCAATGCCTGGCGCGTATGTTGTAAGACGGCGTTACGCGTTGCGTCATCAATCAGGTTGACATAGCCGGTGTCCATATTAACTGCCGGGATCAGGCCGGAGGCTGCAGTCCGCAAAACATGCGCGGTAAAACCTTCCCAGTCGATACTGCCGTGCTCATTAAAGGGCAATAATATCGCGGAAATAGCGGTAATCTTCCGGCGCGGTTTAATCAGCGAATAAGGGTCAATCTGTTTATTCATCACGTACTCCGCAGTTGTTGGATTCATTATAACAAAGATTAGAGGAAGGGAGAATAAGGAGACAATAGTGAGGTTGACATACTCCTGTGGTGAGAATAGACTCAAATCAGAACGCATAAAAAAATCCAAATTACAGGAGAGCGCTATGGGTGAGGTACAATGGAAGCCAAGAGAAGACCTTAAACCGGTCAAATGCACTTGTGATTGCGGGGAGACCTACTGGACTCCAGTTATAGAAGACGGAGACCACTATACACCCCAAAAAGAATGCCCACATTGCCATACCTGTAATCCGATGGTTCTAAGACACGAAAAGAAGTTGTTGTAGCAGTCCGGGCATTAATCTAATTCTCACGGCAATTGCAGCGAGGCTAGTGAGATTATTTGGAGTTTGTTTGGAGCTTGGTTATTGAACCTTCGGGGAATTTTGGTGGAGTAAAGTGGAGAGGGGTTTTATGGTGGGCGGTATACGGCTCGAACGTACGACCTTTGCGATGTCAACGCAATGCTCTAACCAACTGAGCTAACCGCCCGTAGATAACGCAATATCAATGCTATCAGATGATGCTTTGTCAGTCAAGAATTGGTATTGTTATGTTAAATAGAGCTGTCAGCGTTCAGCTTTCAGCGGTCAGCTTAAAAAGGTCAAATACTACAGGTAAGCAGATCTTGTTAATTTCTCCAAGGCCGTTTGATGGCCTTTTTATCTGAGGTGTATTCCTTTTAACCGCGGTTTATCTTGCTGCAGTCTCTGGTCAGACCGTCTGACCAGATAGTGTTTTAAGGTTTAGCCCCAAAATTAGTTCGAAATTCCAGCTCTTGCCGGTTTGTGCCGGTCTGCTACAAGCAACCCGCAGAGTTCATTTTGAAGTGGCACTATTTTGTTGTACACCCTCACCCTTTCTCTCTCCCATCCGAGGGAGTACATTTCGACTGCGGTCGAAAGTATTTCGCCTTAAGGGACTCAAAGGGAACTAACGGTCGTTATCATTGACTGGGATGCATTGCCGTGGTATCATAATCGAAAGCCGAAAACGAATTAATAATACAGGTTGTTAAAATTAAATGTCAGCGCTGACTGACCTGAATAAAGACATTGCCCTCTGCCGACAGTGCGAGATTGCCAAAACCCGAACGATGTCTGTTCCCGGTGAGGGAGCTGAAAATGCGGAGATTATGTTTATCGGCGAGGCACCCGGCTGGAATGAAGACCAGCAAGGCCGGCCATTCATCGGCGCGGCGGGGCAATTCCTCGATGAACTGCTGGCTTCCATCAAACTGAAACGGTCGCAGGTTTACATTGCCAATGTCATCAAGTGCCGTCCGCCGGGCAACCGCGATCCATTACCAACCGAAATCGCCAATTGCCAGCACTGGCTGGATAAACAGATCGAATTAATTTCCCCGAAAATCATCGTGACGCTGGGACGATACTCGATGGCCAAGTTCTTTCCGGGAAAGACGATCAGCAAAATACACGGCACCGCGCAGACCCGCGACGGTATTATGTATTTCGCAATGTACCACCCGGCAGCAGCGCTGCATCAGGGGAACCTGCGCCAAACCCTGAAAGAAGATATGTTGAAATTGCCGCTGCTGTTGGCCCAGGCAAAAACAGCTAAAATAAAAGAAGAAGTGAAAACGGAAGTAAAAGTTGCAATAGAACCGAAAACAGAACCGCCGCCACAGCAATTAAGCATGTTTTAACACCATTCCAGCCAGGAGGCAGCATGCCGGAAAAAGATATCATCTCCCTCGATCAGGCGCAAATGGCCGCGGAAAGATTTTTAGAGGACCAATTTAAAAATCTGAAGAAACTGGCCGTGGATAAAGTCAAACTAGGATCGATCGAAAACATCCTGATTTATGACGTGGCCGGAATAGCGACAATTGGCGGGGGAATGATCAGCAAGAGTATCGAGCAGCCTTTTAAGGTGCAGGTATCGGCCGTCGACGGGACAATCGTGGGTTACGACTGGCAAAGAACCACGGAAAAATAATAAGTAATACCACACAGGATTAAAATAAATGGCAAAATCAAAACTGAAAATCATCCCCATCGGCGGGGTCAGCGAAATCGGTAAAAACATGATGGTGATGGAATATGAAGATGACATCATTATCATCGATGTCGGGCTGATGTTCCCTGAAGAAGAAATGCTGGGTGTCGACCTGGTGATCCCCGATATTTCTTATTTACTGGACAAAAAAGACAAGATCCGGGGTATTATCGTCACCCACGGGCACGAAGACCACATCGGCGCCATGGCCTATATATTACCGCAATTGAACGTCCCTGTTTATTCCACGAAATTGACTAACGGATTGATTTCCGTCAAATTGAAAGAACACAAAGCACTGGCACACGCCGACCTGCGCATCGTGCTGCCCGGCGGCAAGATCACATTGGGGAAATTCAAAATAGAATTCTTCCCAGTCTGCCACAGCATACCGGACGCAGTGGGATTCATTATCACTACACCGGTCGGAATAGTGGTGCATACCGGCGATTTTAAACTGGACTATACCCCGGTGAGCGGCAAGCCGACGGATTTATCCAGACTGGCACAGGTGGGCAGTCAGGGTGTTTTGTTATTATTATCCGATTCTACTTACGCCGAACTGCCGGGATATACGCCCTCGGAAAGAGTGGTGGGAGAATCGCTGGACAGGATCATGTCCGAAGCGCCGGGCAGAGTGATCATTGCCACATTCTCATCTTTGATTTCCCGTATCCAGCAGGTGATCGACGCGGCCGGTAAATACGACCGGCGGGTCTGTGTCATCGGGCGGAATATGACGGAAATCGTGCGGATGGCGACCGAGCTGGGCTATCTTAAAGCTCCCGGCCACATTTTAGCGCAAATTGACGAACTGAAAGGCCTGCCGCATAACCGCATCGTTTATGTGACTACCGGCACACAGGGAGAGCCTACTTCCGCGCTGGTGCGCATCGCCAACCGCGACCATAAACAATTGCATATTATCCCCGGCGATACCGTGGCCATTTCAGCGACACCGATTCCGGGTAATGAAGCCGTGGTAGCACGGACGATCGATAATCTTTTCAAACAGGGCGCTCAGGTATTGTACAATACCATCACCCAGGTGCACGTCCACGGACACGCCAGCCAGGAAGAACTGAAACTTTTAATAAACATCGTCAAACCGAAGTTTTTCATGCCGGTGCACGGTGAATACCGCCACCTGAGCATCCATTCCAAACTGGCGCAATCTGTCGGTATCCCCAAAGAAAATATCTTTGTGATGGAAGACGGCGATGTGCTGGAACTGGACCAGAATAACGCAAAAGTCACGGGACGCATCAATTCCAGTAATGTCTACGTAGACGGTCTGAGCGTGGGCGACATCGGCACGGTGGTGCTACGCGACCGGCAGATGCTTTCACGGGACGGCATTGTCGTGGTAATTATTGCTATCGACCGGCAGACCGGCAAACTGGTCGGGCGGCCGGATATTGTTTCACGCGGTTTCGTCGACCCGCAGGGATATACGGAGATGCTGGATAAAAGCCGCGATATGGTGGTGCAGGTGCTGGAACACGGTGGGGGACATCCGGCAGAATGGAGCTTTGTTAACGCCAAGGTGCGTGATACATTATACAGATTCTATTACGAACAGACCAAACGCCGTCCGATGATTCTGCCGTTCATGGTGAAGGTGTAGGGGCAGGAAGAAAAAAATGGTAAAAAAAGCAAGAGCCACGGGTGGGAAAAGTAAAGGAAGATCGCGCTGGGACTGGTTGTTCTGGACTTCACTGGTAATTCTCATCGGCCTGGCAATCTATTTTACCCATTCCGTAATCAGCGACTGGTATAACTCGGTTTTCGACGCCATTGAGAATGCCTTCGGCTGGGGATTCATCTTTGTCGCGCTGGCGCTGGTAACTCTGATTTATCTGCTCTGGCGCGGAATAATTTCATCTCTGTGGCGGAACTGGAACAGATGGTTAGGCGCGGCGGCGCTTTTATTTGCGGCCTGGGGAATATTGGCATTTTCCAGCCAGAGCGATCCGAACCCGGGCGGCATATTCGGCCTGGGCATCATCGGCGCGCATGATTTTCTGGGTGTATTACGCATCTTCGGACTATTATTTGTCAGTGTATGCTTAATCGCCCCGCTTATGATATTGGCGGCGGCGAAGTGGATCGTGAAAAGTATCCGGTCGGCCATTGCCCGGCAGCGGCTGAAAGCAATGATAAAACCGGTCAATGTGAAAAAAGTAGAGGCGCCGGAAAAAGAGACTGCTCATACAGCGGAAACGACAGCGCAAACGGAAACGGCCACGGCGCCGGTCAAAGAAAAGAAAGCAACTGCCCCCGCAAAGGAAAAAGAATCTGCAGCGACGCCGGCAACAAAAGGCTTGCGTCAGATTGCACAAGACGTTTGGAAAAAATACGGCCAATCTGCAGGGGCAAAAGAAGTCGACGGCTGGAGGTTGCCACCCATTGAAATTCTGGATAACGTTATCGAGAAAGAAATCGGACAGTCCGATAATACGCAGCGCGCCAGGAAGATCGAAGAAGCCCTCAAGAGTTACGGCGTGGTGGGTAAAGTTGTGCAGATAAACGCAGGTCCGACGGTGACCCAATTCGGGGTGGAACCCGGCTGGGACATCAAAACCAGAGAGGTCAGAGAAAAAGACAAGGACGGGAATGTCACTACCCATACTGAAGAGGTTTCGCGTACGAGGGTGAAAGTAGACAGGATCACCTCACTGGGCAACGATCTAGCGCTGGCTTTAGCCGCCCCAACGATCCGTATCGAAGCACCGGTGCCAGGCAAGGCAATCATCGGTATCGAGGTACCGAATACGATTTCCAGCGCGGTCAGTTTACGCGGCGTCATCGAGACCCCTGTTTTCCAGAAACTGGCGGCCAAGACCAAAATGACCATCGCTCTAGGCAAGGGCGCAGGCGGGGAGGCCGGCGTGGCCGACCTGGCCAAAATGCCGCATCTGCTCATCGCGGGGGCGACCGGCAGCGGTAAAACCGTGTGTCTGAACGCGATCGTAGCCTGTCTGTTAATGCAGAACACACCGGATGATCTCCGCTTTATCATGATCGACCCGAAACGGGTAGAATTGACACCTTATAACAGCATCCCACAGCTGGCGATACCGGTTATTGTCACCGCCGAGAAAGCTATCGAAGCCCTGCGCTGGCTGAACCAGGAAATGGACAACCGCTACCAGGAACTGGCGAAGGTAGGCGTGCGCAACATCGAGGGCTACAACAAGACGCGCACGGGCAAAGATAAAATGCCGTATATCGTACTGGTTATCGATGAACTGGCCGACCTGATGATGGCAGGGTTCGATGAAGTGGAGCATATTCTCTGCCGCCTGGCGCAACTGGCACGCGCTATCGGTATTCACCTTATCGTAGCAACACAGCGTCCTTCCGTAGATGTCGTGACCGGTCTAATAAAAGCCAACTTCCCTACCCGTCTCAGCTTTGCAGTGACTTCGCAGGTAGATTCCCGCACGATCCTGGACTCCGTGGGCGCGGAAAAACTGCTGGGCAAAGGCGACATGCTGTACGCCCCGACCGACGCTGCCAAACCGAAACGGCTGCAGGGTTGCTATGTCGCCGACGCGGAAATCGAAAGACTGGTCTTCTTCTGGAGCAGCCAGCAGGTACAGGAAGTGGCCCCGCTGAAGATCGAAGCGATGCCGGCCAGTAATATTCCCGGCACCCATCAACCACCAAAGGATACACTACTGGAAGAAGCCCGAAAGATTGCGGAAGAGCACGACGGACAGATATCCACATCGTTTTTGCAAAGACGGTTACAGATCGGCTACCCGCGGGCAGCGCGTTTGAAGGAACTACTGGACGAGGAAATGGCGAAGGAAAACAAGGAAGGCCCGCCGTCAGTGCAACCGCCAATAATACCAATGCAGCATGATCCGCATGATGATGACGAAGACCCGCCGCAAGTGGAGAAATAAAAGAAGTTCGCTGAGTTAAAGTGAATGAGTAAATTTAGCCGTTCAGCATCTTGAGAATATGTTTTACCAAACTATCAGCGATTTCGCGGTGTCTTGGAACAGGCTGGGATATTCCGGTCTTCTGGTTCTGATACCATTCATGTTTACCACCAAGACGGATGACAACCTGTGCTTTCTATTTTTCTGATAAGCTCGACTTTTTTCATCCGGCTACGAGTTCCCCTGTTTTTCTAACATAGGGAATTTTCCATGAACTTAATTCCAGGTATATATCTCTAAGATTTTCTTTTAATTCTTCAAGTGTTGAGCCCTGCGTGCGATAGTCGGGATACTCATCAAGCCAACCAACCCACAAGTCATTTTCCTGATAATAAACGAATTTTATTGTTTCCATCTTCGAATTACCTGCCTGTGATTCCAATCACCAGAATTATTGCAGAATTTTCCGCGAGAACAAATATTCGAAGAATTCAATACCCGGAGTTAGAACCGTAAACCCGGGTTTGGTAACTGACAGCCACTTTTCTCAATGCCCACGATAACCGGCATCCAGTATCCTCACCCCTTGACACTCCTCAAGGGGTGAGGAGTTACAATTCCAACGATGAGATTGCTTTACTTCGTTCACAATAACATACCTGGTTGCACAGGTGATTGGGTATAAATACAGGATCACTCCAATCAAACCGGCGAGTTAGAAGCAACACTAAATATTGCATTACCTATCGGCCTGGAATATCCAGCTAATCCCAAACTTGTCATTAATAATACCGAAAACTCCAAAAAACGCTTTGGTAAGCGGCTGGTTCACTTTCCCGCCCTGGGCCAATTTGGAGAAATATGGTTCAATATCCTTCACGTCCGTGCTCTGAAGACACAATGAGATATTATTACCAACGGTCACCACTCCGGGACGCGTCATGTCATCGGCAATGATGATCATGCCATCAGCTTCTAATCTGGAATGGATAATCTTGTCTTTCAAGGCCGGGGGCACTTGTGACTCCATCGGCGAACCGGCAAAGGTAGATATTTGGAGGTTTCCACCGAAGCAGTTCTTATAAAACTCCATGGCCTCGCGGCAGTTGCCGTTGAAATGAATATAGGCGTTAAGCTGTGTCATTTTAATTACCCTCCAAAATAATATGATTAACCGCATTATAACAATTAATTAACGATTGTTCTTGCAGGGTTAGCCATGCCCACAGTTCTGAAAGGAAAATGACAAGACGATAGCATTTCTATCAGGACGAAAGCCCCACAGGCAGGGAAGCCTGTGCCACTAGTATATTGCGGAAATACAATCAGCAATTATCTTAGTTTTTT
>Ga0182010_10000279_pt1 | contig 29424 bp, 25 predicted proteins | sample 611E1MmetaG_FD_120488 | JGI IMG/M metagenome (GOLD analysis project Ga0182010, IMG submission 120488) | Permafrost microbial communities from Stordalen Mire, Sweden - 611E1M metaG | ecosystem: Environmental > Terrestrial > Soil > Wetlands > Permafrost | place: Sweden: Stordalen | collected... | reverse complement strand
TCAGAGTGATCTACCGTCGTTTATCGCTGCTATCCTGACCCAAATGTATAATCCAAAAAGGAGGTTATGACAAAAAACAAAGACGCCGACCATCAGCACTTGACAGGTTTAATACATATCAGTCCTTCATGTCGTAATCTTCGCGGCAGCTACATCGAGGCTGCTGACTTGGTTCTACTGATAATCGCGATGGCCCGCAGTAGGCCCGGATCGATGATTATCAGGAAAAACTACCACAACAGCATTGTCGGTTACTTCGTTGTGATCACACGCACACATGTGGCAAATACCTATGTGTCAATATTTTATATGAACAACAAAATTCCAAAGGGTAAGGGCGTCATTATTAACCTTAATAGAATCCCATGTGAAGAATGGACTCGAATATTCGAAGCAACAAAAGATAGAACCCCCATTTTTAAAATAAACCCGCTCACCCAAGATGAATCCCGGGGTTTCAGGACTCTGTCACTCCTGGCACCGACCTTTGGCCGGACCAGAATGTGCCAAACGGCGCCTCCGCTACGAGGACTAAAGTCCTCTGCGCTCCAGGCAGCCATTCATCAGCGGACTAAAGTCCGCCGTTTTCTGGCAGTAGCTATAAACACTACCATTCGGCGAACATCTGTAAGAATTATTGAGGAAATTCGAAAGCATGGAGAAGTGATGATAGATACTCGCCTTGACGAGTATCTTCCCGCCATTGATGAGTGTATTGAAATGTATAAGCCGTTTGAGCCATGGGCCATTACGTTTCGATCTGGCAATGAATATGTCATGCTGCAAGCTCAACATTACAAGGTTATAACGATCGCAATCGCGTCGGTTAGGATTATTGGAACAGATGATGAGTGTCTGCATAGAAATCGTGCGACGTGCTAAGAGGTCATCCTCCAGCTTACTAAAGACGCTTTGCAGGCAGGAATCATGAGGATCTTATGTTTGATGCGGGAACTGGCTGTTATTAGTCATGATCTGGTGCGGGACGATATCGAACTCATCGCATACGGGAATTATCCATTATGGAATCTCCATCCCGGCGTACCACAATATTTGGCAACAGCTTCTCCAGAGGATGCGTTAAAGATGGGAGCAGACTTCATCAGTATCTCGGCGCCTGTAACCATCTCACGAACAATAACTGATCCAGCGGGACTCGTTATTGAAGCGTGTCTAGAATTCTCTCGCTACTTTCAAGAATAATCATCCTTACGAGCCAACAAGCAGAGGTCAAGTAATAGAAACCCTGTCGCAACATTTCTCGTAAAATACTTCTTGCGAGGAGCGCGTGCGTCTAGATGGCTGAAGATCATCAGATTATTTTGCGCTCGTTCACTTAATGGCTTCTCCAGCGGATAAATTACTTTACATCACGAGATTATGGCGTAAAACAAGCGGATTGGAAGAGGAGAGTATGGTAAGTTATCTTGTCATTCAATGTCTATTCATTACAAAGCGAGGTGAATTATCGCACACTTTGACAGTGTCTCCATGTTAGGATTTATTATACCGAATAGTATGGATACCTGTTTGAGCGAGGGCTAATGAATGCCTATAAACAATAAGAACGTGATGATTATCATTGGTTAAGGTAATGACCGATCACCATATAAGCCGCAGTGCGCTGACTAAAACACGATCGTACATGACACCCAGGAGGCTTATACTACTGCTTGTGCTGGGGTGTATCGTCCTCAATCTGGCAGTGGACGGTGCCCTCGGTTTGGCTCTTCGTCAGAGCCGAAACCATTATGAAGAGAGCGCTCGTATTAACGTTTCCAACCTTTCCAAGGTGCTGGAGCAGAACGTGCTTACCCTGATCAAAGAGATTGACCTTACGCTAAAAACGGTAGCTGATGAGGGGACGCGGGTAGATGCTATCACCAGGCCCGGCAATCATCTATTTGTAGAATTCCTTGATAAACATTCTGCCCGCATTCCGGATATTTTAGGCCTGCGCGTACTCGACCGGACAGGAAATATTATCTATTCGACCAAAGAGGTGATGAACACACGAGTTAATGAAGCTGACCGAGAACACTTCATTCGTGTAAGGGATGATCCCAATGCAGCCCTGGTTATTACTGGACCTATCTTGGGTCGCGCTTCACATAAGTGGGTTCTGATCTTTTCACGCCGCATGTCGCGTCCTGACGGGTCTTTCAGCGCTGAGGTTCATGCTTCTGTGACGACTAATACCTTAACGGACATGTTCTCCGCTGTCGACATAGGGTCCCACGGTGTTGTAAGCATGTGGGACAAGACTACTACTTTAGCCCGCTATCCCGCAAAAGTAGGGGGTAAGAGCGCCATTGGCACCATGAATCCGTCCCCTCAACTCAAAGCCCTGTTGGATGCGGAAACCAAGGCCGCTTTCTATACAGCTATCGCGCCTACCGACAACGTCAAGAAGAGTTATGCCATCCGGAAGGTCGGTCAGTTCCCCCTGTGGGTGCTTGCTGGCACAGCAGAAATTGACTATTTGGCACCGTGGAAAACCCAAGCCTGGCAGACGGCACTCGCTGCCTTATTGTTTGCCGTCATCACGCTGATTATTGCTTGGCAGATATATCGTTATTGGCGGATTGGCAATCTCGCAAGGGAGAGTGAAGAACAACTTAACAGTGCGCAGGCCCTCGCACACATAGGCAGTTGGTTAAAAGACCCGCACAGTGGTGAATACGTCTGGTCCGATGAGGTGTTCAGGATTTTTGGTTATACCCCACAATCACTGACTCCCGATGATGGGCTGCTGTTGGCCGCAGTGCATCCCGATGATAAACATGGCGTAAAAAAAGTGCTGGCGGATCTGATACAAGGCAAAGGCAATTCGAGCATAGATTGTCGGATTGTCCGCACAGACGGCTCTGTTCGTTGGGTACACATCGAAGGTCGTGCGGAACCGGGCACGGCCGGAATAGCTGATCGCATTAGTGGTTTTATTCGAGATATCTCAGAGAGCAAGAGAGCCGATGAGGCGCTGCAAAGAAATGCCGATCGAGTTCAGGCCCTGCTGAATCTGAATCAGATGACTGACTCAACGCTACAACAGGTCATCGGGTACGCCTTGGAGGAGATTGTGCGTCTGACACAGAGCAAACTTGGCTACATAGCGTTTTTCAACGATGATGAGACGATCCTAACAATGCACTCATGGTCCAAGCAGGAGATGCAAGAGTGCGCCATCAGTGACAAACCGATACATTACACAGTGAAGGAAATCGGGTTGTGGGGCGAAGTGGTCCGTCAACGCAGGGCGGTTATTACCAACGACTACACAGCAGCTATTCCGTGGAAGAAAGGGTATCCGGACGGGCACGTGACGGTGCTTCGGCATATGAGCGTGCCGGTTTTCGCAGGTCAGCACATTGTGCTCGTGGCAGGAGTGGGCAACAAGGAAGTTGAATACGACGAGAACGATGTCCAGGAACTGACGCTGCTAATGGACGGCATGTGGCGACTCACCGAGCGCAAGCAGGCTGAAGAGCAAATAGTTCGCTCGCTGCAGGAAAAAGAGGTTTTGCTGAAAGAGATACACCATCGTGTAAAGAACAACATGCAGGTGATCTGCAGCCTTCTGAGCCTTCAGGCAAATGGTATAACTGATGAGACAGTCCGCGCCAAATTTGAGGAAAGTCGGAACCAGGTATACACCATGGCACTGATCCACGAGAGCCTTTACAGCTCATCGGATCTGGCGCATATAGATTTCAAGGTATATCTGAAAAGCCTCATTGGCGGCATTGTTGATACTTATAAGCGGAACGATGTAATCGTTTCGGTGGACATGGAAAGCATCGCTCTCGATGTGACTGTTGGCATACCCTGCGGCCTGCTTGTAAATGAACTGGTCTCAAACAGCCTCAAATACGCCTTTCCGGAAGGCAGAAATGGAACGATCAGGGTCGGGATATATAGAAACGGTGAAGGGAACAATGTTTTGTTCGTTGAGGACAATGGCATTGGGTTACCGGATGAAGTGGATTTCTTCAAGACGCAATCGCTCGGCCTGCAACTGGTCAATGCGCTGACTAAGCAAATCCATGGAACGATTGAACTTTCACGGACTGAAGGGACAAGGGTCAGCATAACCTTCCCTTACGAGGAAGACAAAATGGGAGTAAAGCATGGATAAGAAAAGATTGTTGCTGGTTGAAGATGAAGCCGTGACTGCTATGAATCTTAAGTCTAATCTGATCGACCTCGGGTACGAGCTTCCAGCGATTGTATCGACTGGGGAAGAGGCGATACGTGCAGCAGCTGAATTGCTGCCAGACCTCATTCTCATGGATATTACCCTGGATAGATCCATGAGTGGCATAGAAGCTGCGGATGTGATACATAAGTCGTATGCCCGCCCGATAGTTTTTCTGACTGCTCATTCCGATTCTGAGACGATAAGGAAGGCCAAAACAGCAGAACCTTTCGGGTATCTTACCAAGCCCTACAACATAAGTACTCTAAAGAGCACCATTGAGATAGCGCCTTACAAGAGCGAAGCAGACGCGCGGATACGGGACTCAGAGAAGCGTTTGCGGATTTCTGAAGGTAAGGCTGAAAAGATGAAGGCAGTAGGGATTCTTTCCGGGGGAGTTGCCCATCACTTTAACAATATCCTTCAGGCAATCATAGGTTTTGCTGACTTGGCACAACAACGGGTCGAAGGGGATGAAGCAACGAGAGCATATATAGAGGCCATACTTTTTAATGCAAAGCGGGCGACTGAAATCACCCACCGGTTGCTAGCCTTCAGCCGCAGGCAAATTGTACAACTAAAACGGGGGGACCTTAACGACATAGTCAGTAAGAATCAGAAGACTCTCGGCATGTCCGCATGGAAGAACATAGAGTTGAAGATCTTACTGAGTCCCGAGAAACTAACAGTAATGGTCGATACCGATCAACTCGAACAGGTTCTTTTGAATCCTGTGACCAATGCCTGTGATGCAATGCCAGACGGTGGGCTTTTGACTGTAAGGACCGAAGAGATTGAAATCACAGATGAATATGCTGAGGCTTATCGGTTTGAAGGCAAAGGCGTATTTGCAGTGCTAGTGGTGTCTGATACCGGAGTCGGAATAGACCGAAAGACTATAGAGCTCATCTTTGAGCCATTTTTTACAACAAAAGAAGTCGGCAAGGGCATGGGGTTGGGTCTTGCTATGGTATATGGGATAGCCAAAGCACATGGTGGTAATGTTACAGTGCACAGTGAACTCGGCAAAGGGACGACTTGCCAGATATATCTGCCGTTAGAAAACGCTTTGGATAAATCTGTTAAGGGCTAGTAGAAGTCATTCGACGTTACATTTCACAATCAGACAGATTGATTTCAAGATTTCCTTGGGAATTTTATTTCACCTCAGTTAGAAATATCCCGCATAATGGGCAGTACTACAAAAGACTTACTTATGACCATTTTCTTGCCACACGGGAAACAGGGGTTTCAGCGTTTAATGATATAATTAGGAAAAGAAGAATATGGAGCGCATCTGAGGGATCCAAATGCTACAAACACGAATAGTTATTGTCGAAGATGAGGCAATTGTTGCTCTTCAGATAAAGATGCATCTTCAGCAGAAGGGGTATCAGGTGGTCGGAACGTTTGCTTCCGGCGACGAAGCCCTTCAGAACATCGAATCGGTCAGTCCGGATTTGGTCCTTATGGATTTGAAACTACATGGAGCGATGGACGGCATTGATACTGCTCGCGGCATAAGTGAATGTCTGGAGGTACCTATTGTCTATCTAACGGCGCATTCCGATGATGTCTCGGTCAAACGAGCCAAAGAGACAGGTCCGTATGGCTATGTTTTGAAACCGTATACTGAACGGGAACTGGATATAGCGATTCAAATAGCACTATATAAACACAAGCTTGATAATGAGAAAAACAATCTTTTGCGCGAACTCAAGCTGGCTCATGATTCTATGGAAGCAAAAGTTCAGGAAAGAACAGCTCAACTGACCGATGCCAACGCTGCACTGCGCGTTCTGCTCAGGCAGAGAGACGAAGACAGGAATCAACTGGAGGAGAAAATTCTCGCTAACATAAAGACGCTTATTTTCCCCTGGTTCGAGAAAATAAGAAAAAGCGACCTCTCGCCAAATGCATCAATATATCTTAGGCTTCTTGAGTCTAACCTTCTAACCATCACATCTGAATTTTCGTTGAAACTATCGTCGAAATATGTTGGTCTCACTCCAAAAGAGCTTGAAGTTGCGGCTCTCATTAAGGAAGGGAAGAGCACTAAGGATATGCTTTCGATTCTTGGTGTGTCAAAAGCTACGATTGATTCGCACCGGAACAAGATTCGGACAAAGCTAGGAATAAAAAGCACAAGTGCCAACCTCAGAAGCTATCTTTTATCTTTGAAGTGATATTTCAGGATGCTACATGTTTTCTCGTTTAAACACACGATACTATAAACGCCTTCCATTGCACCTCTTTTATACAGCAACTACCCTATTAATGGTACGGTCAAATGCAATGGACGGTTTTGAAGCGAATACCATTTGGAAACAAATGTTATTTTTTATTCGTACTGACGGCTCTGCGTCTTGCCTGGATTTCTTCCATTTAAAAGGCCCCCATCGACACATACCGGAACAAGATCTGGACAGCACTCAGCTTTAAAAGACTAGTACAAACCTCAAAAGTTTATCTTTCTTCTCATCAAATAAGTATGGATATTGTGTCAATATTATATCCACACTTATTTGATATATAAAATCGGATTCATAACTGGTACTATACTTACCAAGTATGAGTAGTAATGATTTGATCGGATTGTGAAAAGGCGGTTTCTAAATGGTGAGCCTTATGAAATCGTAGGGTTCAGGTTATCCGGGAAGAACAATATATAAACTCCGGACATCTCTTCACTTCCCAGCCGCCCCTACAATAGAAACAAACAGGTCCGCGGTACACGTCGCCTTAGCATGAAACAAGGATTTACCCTATGCGGCTCCTGAACCTTATTAAAGAAATGTGACAGACATGAATTGTAGCAGAATAACTGAGAGCCTCAGAAAGTGATATCGCCACTTTAGAGTCACAGGATCCAGAAAATGGCTGGAGATTATTCTTTATGAATAAAAGAATGCCAACTGTAAATAGTGTCAGTGCGCACCTTGATATGACAGCAAAGTTGCCGACACTGCCTGCTGTGGCGGCGAGAATCCTCGATACTTTAAGAAACGAAACCTTTTCATCTAAAGATCTCGTCGACCTTATTTCGATCGACCTGGCACTCTCGGCAAAGGTGCTCAGCATAGCAAATTCCCCCCTTTATTCCATGCAGGAGAATGTCGACAGCGTTCCCCGAGCAGTAGTTGTGCTTGGGACCAACATCGTCAGGAACCTCGCCTTGTCGTTCAGCATTATTGACGGAATAACGGGTGATAGTGGCAAGGCATTCGACCACAGTAGTTTCTGGAAGCGGTCAGTAATCAGGGCGGTTGCGGCCGAATCGGCATCCAAGCTTCTCAATCGGTATTCTAATGAAGTATTCATCGTTGGGTTGCTTGCTGACATCGGAAAGTTGATGATGCATCTGGTAAGGGCGGATGATTACATGAGAGTCTTAAATGAAATACGCTTTACTGTACTCAAGGACTACGAAATAGAACGCAGTATATTTTCTTACACTCATGCAAATATCGGTGGCGAGACACTTCGAGGATGGGGAATCCCAGACTCAATTTATGAACCTATTGCCCTTCACCACAACAAAACAGACAAATGCGCTCAATATTCGGATATTGTGGAGATGATAAGAGTCGGGGACATGGTTTCCGATATCTACTTTAACAAATCACGGCGTGAAACTATGGAGAGCTTATGTTCTCTGATGAAAGATAAGGAAGGGTTGGAAGCGGCGGAGGTGCGTTCGTTTGTCGACGGGGTTGCCGCCAACGGATCGGAAATATTGGCCAACTTTGATATCTCGTCGTCAATGCTGAAACCATACAGCCATCTGTTGGAAGAAGCCAATCAAGAGTTGCTGAAGCTTAACTTAACCTATGATCAGTTGCTTCAGAGCCTTTGCGAAGAGAAGGAGAAGGCCCAGAAGCTTGCAGAGGAACTGAAGGAGGCTAACAAGCAGTTAAAGGAACTTATCGGAACCGATGGACTTACTGGGTTATATAATCACAGATATTTTCAAGGGGTCTTACATGACGAAATGGCGAGCGCCCAAAGATATTCGCACCTTTTGTCTCTAGTCATGGTTGACATAGACAATTTCAAGAACATAAACGACACTTACGGCCATCTAAGCGGTGATGCGGCGCTTAGGTCAGTTGCAGGCCTCATATGGGAGACGGGTAGAAATACAGACACCATTGCCAGATACGGCGGCGAAGAGTTTGCAGTGATATTGCCGGAAACCGATATGAAAGGTGCAGCAATTTTTGCCGAACGGGTCCGCAAGAAGATAGAGACCAATTTGATAGCTGTCGATAATATGAAGACCCGGGTCACCGTAAGCATGGGAATATTTGTTTATGATCCGAATAAAGGCAAACGAGATAAAGATGAGTTTGTCAAAGCGGCAGACAAGGCACTTTATAACTCGAAGAATTCGGGCAAGAATAAGATCAGCATAGCCTCACTGTAATCAATCAGAGTGTCGTTATACATTAACGATTAGGGAGAAATAATTGGCAATTAAAGCATTCACAGTTCCGGGCTCAGATGATCAATCGCACAAGTGGGACGTCGCCCTGGGTAGTGATCCAAAACCTCATCCCCGTGCTGCTAAAAATGCTGAACCCTTAAAAACAATCATGAAGGATCCGGAAGATGAAGCGCGTCAGCGATTTCAAGACTATATAAGCAACAAAGATGCTTATACGCCCATTACCAATGGATGTCTCATTCAAGGCAGTCGAGTCCCTTTTAGCGTTTATTCTTTGCAAGAGAATTCCTTGGTAACAGTATGCTCAGGCAGTCTCATATCTCCCGGCGTCATCAGCAAGGACATGACGCAAGACTCTGGGCATCTGCTTATTGAAGCCACGCACCTTCAGAAATACGCGGGTTATTTGTCACAAGTCATGGAAAAATATGATCCCTCCAGTTCGATAGGTATAGCAGTGGTTCATGAGAAGTCGAAGATTGTCATGAAAGATGTTTTTGAGGGGGCTCTCGATGACGAGAAAATAAAAGCCGTAACGGAAACGGCTAATGATATGGTGGAAGGCATACTGATGCGCGATGAAGTACTGAACGAGCTTCTGACAATAAAACGACACGATTATCAGAATTATGTGCATTCGGTCAATGTCGCAGTTCTGTCGTTGTCTCTCGGCAAAAATATGGGACTCAATAAAGAAACCCTTCAATATCTTGGGATAGGGGCATTTCTGCACGATATTGGGAAACGAGAAGTACCCAAGGAGATATTGGGTAAGATAGGTCTTTTAACAGAGGCCGAGTACAAAGTATATAAGAGGCACGTCATAGAGGGGGTAAAGATGCTGGAATCGACATGGAAAATCCCAACACCCTCAATCGCAGCTGTATCCCAGCACCATGAGCGGCTAAATGGTACCGGCTACCCTAATGCTATATCTGACAAACAGATAGAGATCTTTGGCAGAATAATGTCTATAGCCGACTGTTTCGATAATCTTACGTCTCCCCGACCCAATAAGGCTGCAATGATGCCTTTCGATGCCGTCAAGGTACTTGCTGATGAAAAAGGTTATTTCGATCAGCAAATTCTTATGACTTTCATAAAGCTACTTGGCAGCCGTTTCAGCGGATAGCCACAATTCTCCGATCTCTCTCATTTTTTGCAAACCGCGATATCAGGGAAAGATCGAAAAGATAAGGACTGCGGTTGTTGATTCAACGAATCATTACTACCTGTCAGCGGAAGGTTGGAGGATTTGTGCTTAGTACATCACAATTCTTGACAACTAAATCCGTCGAGTATTATTTGTGGCAGTCAAGAATATGAGATAACATTTATACGATGACAGTGAAACCGATCGACAAAAAAATCCTTGAAATCATCGACGCGACTAGTTTCCCTCCTGCGGCTCTGAAGATATATAATCTAGTTAGTTTTCATCCGGAAACCTCAAGTGGTTGTAATTATTAAGTGAAAAGCAATAAAGCAGAAAAGGATTTATAGAGCGAAGCGGTATGCGGTAAAATATTCCAACGCGCAAACGGCGCAAACACTGGAACGAAGGATACCGCATGAGATATAAACGTTACAAGCAAACGAACATAACCCACATTATCCCAAAGAACAAGATATCACAGGAACTCGAAGGGATATCAGCGATATTGGATGCGAATCCACGGATAGTGGAGACAGCGTATGAAGATTTGACGAAAGGATGTAATGCCAACGATGGCCGAGAAGGGATGACGGCAGAGCAGGTAGTACGCTCAGCGATATTGAAGCAGTATCGTAATTTAAACTATGAAGAGCTATCGTTTCATCTTGAAGATTCCAATGCCTTCCGTGCATTTGCGCATACCCCGGAGGCCGGAGGGAAAGTGGACAAGTCAAATCTGACGCAGTTTGGTCGTGCCATGAGCCAACTGGGAATTAAGATGATTGCAGCGTATTCTCCCGAGGCCAGCGGCCGTTCTGAGCGAGCATTCAGAACCCATCAAGACCGGCTCGTCAAGGAGCTTGCTATGGCAGGTATCACTGAGATGGAGCAGGCTAATGATTATCTTGCAAATACATATATGCCGGCCCATAATGCCGAGTTTGCTATTGACCCTCAAGAACCACAGAGCGTGTTCGTGCCTTGGGCAGGCACTGCCTTGCAAGACATCCTTTGCGAACAGTATGACCGGACTGTCGGCAACGACAATTGTGTAAAGTTAGAGGGGTTGAAACTTCAGATCCCGCCGGATCAATATCGCTGTCATTACGTCAGGGTTGCGGTTAGCGTTCATCGCTATCACGATGGCGGTCTTGCTATCTTCCACGGCCCCAGAAAATTGGCTGGCTATGACCCTAAAGAAAAAGAGAGTTCAGTTTGCTCACATGTAGCGGCATAAGTCTTAATAAACCTATATCGGTGGCTTGCCATGTTCCATGGCATCCACCCTACAGAACCGGACAGTTTATTTGCTCTAAAACAGGACAACTCTATTTGTTGACAACAACACTCAAAAAACGCTTGACATATTGCGTAGATGTGGTATGATTGAATCAGAGAGGAGGAATTCTCTCAAAATCTTTCTCCATATAAAGCAGTAAAAACTGGAGAAAGGTGCCTCGAAAGGGGCAAAATGGGGCTGCTTTGTCAGTCCCAGGGTTGACTGACGGGAATTAAGCAGAGAGTATAGATGTATCCGCCAGCCAGCCGAAGAGGTTACCGGACGATTCCGGCAACCTATAAAAAGTGAGGTAGAGGGCTTAGATGCCCGTCTACCTTTTTGTTTTTTTGTAGGTCCTAAAGGTCTAGGCAGCGGCGTTTGGTATTCCCGCGAAAGAATCGATTTGCGAGTAGTTGGCTGTCGTTTGATAAAGCAAATGGGCAGACCATCAAAGCTTACTTGGGTATGCTGACTTAACTTTGAGCAATACCATTCCTGACACAGGATCAAGCTCGCGTGCAGCGTTGACGCCCTTTATTTCCATGATGATTGCCTCCAGGACGAGAAAGGTTTCGGCATTTTCTCTCATGCAACCGGCTTTTACATTGTCGAGCTTTGCGTAAGTGCCGTGGAAGTGGAGCTTGGGTTCGTCACCCTGCCAGAAGATTGTGCCGAGACCACGATCTCATGGCTTTCATTCAGTAATTTTCAACCTATTGCGGGAAATCTGGAGGACGGGGTATCGGCTTATCGTAAAGTCGATTATGAGACCGCCTACAAGTTGTTCTCAATAGAGGCAAAGAAAGGAAATGCCATCGCTCGATATAATTTAGGCGTCATGCATACTCAGGGGCAGGGATTACCGCAGGACTTCAAAGAGGGAGTTAAGTGGTATCGGCTTGCGGCTGAACAGGGAAATGCTGCTGCTCAATCCAATTTAGGCGTTATGTATGCTCGGGGTAAGGGAGTATTGCTACTATTTTCGCTCTCTCAATTCCACGACACTTAGACTATAGTAGTTACACCCCTGCAAGGTAATAAAAACGGGCTCAGAATAGGTGGAGACAAGACAGTAATACTTAATTTTCTGAGTATTTAGTCGATAACAAATAAGTTACCTTATTGCGTATGACACGAAAGATCAGACTAAATTTCTTGTAAATGGACAGGGCTTACGTAATGGGACATAGAAGAAGTGGCATTTAAGAGAAGTATCTACAATGGATTGTCTGAATCATATCTGAAAAAATGTGATATTTGTCAGTAAGGATAGGAGAATACATAAGAAGAACTTAAAATCGGGAGGATTCGGGAATGGCAAGAGATAGCATATTCGAAGACCTTATTGTGTTGGCAAGCAAAATGCCTGCGTGGGTTTCTTTCTTGTTCGCATTTTTTTCATTCGTTATTGTACACACCATCGCTGTGCATACTGTAACCGTTGATACGTCACATATCCCCCCTCAACAACAGATGCATGCCATAACAGCTTCTATCCCTCAACAACTGATCAAGGTTCTTGCTACATTCGGTCAGGTCATTTTACCTATGGCGTTCGTTTTTGGTGGAGTTATCTCTGTCATTAAAGGAAGAAGGGGCAAAAAACTCTTCAATCAAGTCGCGTCTTGTGACGAATCTATAAACAGACTGAGCTGGCAAGATTTCGAGAGGCTTCTTGGCGAATATTTCCGTCGCAATGGATTTTATGTGATACAAAAGGGTGGAGCCGCTCCCGACGGCGGAATAGATATACAGCTGCGAAAGGGTGGAGAGACATATCTGGTCCAATGTAAACATTGGCGAGCATACAAGGTCGGCGCGCAGTTTGTTCGGGAATTCTATGGGGTGATGGCATCTCGCGGTGTGGCGGGGGGATATTTTGTGACGTCAGGAGTCTACACTAAAGAGGCTGTGAGGTTTGCACAAGGGCTTAATATCATGTTGATTGATGGGAAGGCGCTTCGCAAGGTGATTGCACTTGACCGGGAGACATCCTCATGTGAGACGGTTGTTGGGTGAGCAGGGCTGGATGCATGATTATTTTTAAACAGGCGAGACAGCCGAAAAAGCATGTCAGCCTGAGATTAAAGGTCCCTTCGAGTGTCAACACTTTTGTCAACACATATGGAAGAATAGGGCACTCTTTGCCGGAAATAAGGGTAAGTAAGAGAAATGACAGAATGCTCAAAACGCTATGAAAAATAAAGCAAATCGCCCAAACCGTTGACAGACAATGAAATTAATAAAATGCTTCTAACACCCTCTCAAGGCTAAGACACGGGTCGACTCCCGTTAGACTACCCCTCAAGGCGCGCAAGCCGGTAGCTTAGGGTGTTGATAGGTTGCTGCAACTCATTGTTAAATTGCGACAATGAAGGCACAATCAATCATGATAAATCCTATGCAGAGACTATGGTCCCAAGGCTTAGATATTGCAGCGTTAAATGCATCGAAGGATAATTATTTCAACGCCCTAAGCTACCGGCTTGCAAGGCGCGAAGGATAGCATTTTAATATAGTCCTCTTGTCTCTTCATTGGAGTCGAAAGCCTCGATTGTTCCTCCATAACTATTTATCAACGTCCCAAGCTCTATTTGTCTATAGTCAATCCACCCATCAAGAAAATGCCGGACTGGGACAATTCATTTCCAGCTTAAGAAAAAAGAATTGGATAGCGGTTTACTTTTTCCTTTCCTGTACCTATATAGATGTAGGCGATAAAAGCCAATAACTGATACACAGGCAGAAGGATCAATATTGTTATGGCAGAACAAAAGCAGAGGATGGTTAGTAAGATGGATGACGAATTGGAAATGGAGGACGTGTTTGTAGTAGACACAAGCGTGATTATCGACGACCCAGATGTTTTTATTAAGCTAGGACGTAAATGGGTTATCGTACCGACTGCGGTCGTACGAGAACTGGATGGTCTGAAACTTAGCACCGATTTAAAGAAAGCCGGTGCAGCCAAGAAGGCATCTCGAACGCTCGACAATTTGGGATACGCTCAGAACATTGCCATTGGGGCGATCACATCGGCAGGCTCCGCTGTAAGGATATTTAATCGGTTCATGAAGGTCGATGACCTTGCCAGTTCAGCTGACAATCGCATAGTGGGATCTGCGATTAGGTTGCAAATGGATAATAAGCACTACAATGTAGTCCTCATCACAAATGACCGCAATATGCGTAACGTTGCGAGGTCATATGGAATCCGGGCCGAGGGCTATCCTTTGCGCGTGGATGTAACTGATAATGAAATCACGAACGGCATTTCAGATGTTGAACTGGCTTCAAACAGGAAAGCGGCATAGGGTAGGACAGGAATGAAGAAGATAAAGTCTGATCTCAGGCGTTTGAAACATCCATATGGTGAACTTAACAAGGGCAATACAGTGTCGAAAAATATTGTAGAGTTGGAGCAAATTAACATGGTTAGCCTTGCCGTGCATATCGAAACCTTCTTATGTGAGTCTGACGGTAGCCGGGAGACATTGAGAGTTTACAGACAGGCTCTAAGGAAATTCGTGGAGTGGGCTGACGATATGCCTCCCCTCACATCAGTTGTCAGGATTTATAAAACTTACCTGCTAAATACTGGACTAAAACCCAATACTGTTTCAATTTATCTGACGGCAATAAACCAGTATTTCGATTACCTTGTAGAACAGAGACTTATACCATATAATCCGGCAAAAGTGGTCAGACGTCCACGCATTCCGAGGACTCATCAAAGAGACCTCTTACTTCGGAAGGTGCGAGGATGCTTCTTGCGAACATTCCTAGAGCGGACATCAAGGGATATCGTGATTTTGCAATGGTGAACGTGATGCTCAGGACCGGCGTCAGGGAAGTGGAAGTATCAGGGATGATCATCGCTGATATTACATGGAAAGAAGGGGAAAGAATTATTGAAATCCAAGGCAAAGGCAGGGATTGCAAGGATTCTTTTGTTATTCTCACAGCAGAAGCCTATGACCCAATTGCTGAGTATCTGGCTTTAAGAACCGACGTCGATTCTTCACGCCCCCTTTTCGGATCCGTGGGCAACAGATCTCGCGGCAAGCTTTCGACCAGGGCGATCAGGTCTATTATCAGTCAGTATCTGAAGATATCGGGACTCAAGACAAAACGGGTGACTCCTCATTCGTTGAGACACACGGCTATAACTTTTGCGCTAAAAGGCGGAAATGGTTTGAACCTTCTTCAAGTCCAGCAGATGGCCCGGCATTTAAACATCAGCTCGACTATGGTCTATGTCCGCGAATATGAACGGATGAAAAATGCTGCAGAGCGATGCATCAAAATTTAGCCCATGTATAAAAAGATTATTATTCCTCCGATTCTTTCAATATGAGCACAAAGAGGATGTAAATTTGTCGGACATCGATTCTGCAATATCCCTAAAGCCCAGAATCAGGGCTTTCTGAGGAGCTGCCAAATGGTGCGATGAAGAATATTACTGCATCACGACGATCTGCGGCGGAGCAGGGTAAGGCTGTCTCAAAGATGCAGATAGTGAGCATGGTGCCATCACAGCAAGGCGTTCATCCCTGGCCTACTGTGGACGCAAGTGAGCATTTTGCAGAAGGTATCGCGGTCAAATTGATGACTGCAATTGCAGAACAGAACGAAAACGCAGCGTGCGAGCGTAAGCGGCATACAACTCAATTTGACGCCATGGCAGCCCAAAGCCAACTGTTTTTTGGCGATGTCAACCCCGAGGGGCAGCTTTTTTTATCAAGATACCCTGGATCATACAATCTCGGAATCCCTTGTTGACTTTTGTCCGTTTCAGCCATATATATAGTCATGAAAAATATACTATTTAAAACTTCTTTAACTTTGTGGGCTTCGTTAGATCTTCCTACTTTTGCAGGGATGCTTGTTTTTTCCTCGGGACTTGTCTTGGCCGCTTACATTTGGAAGAAGTGGGGGCAGTGAGGGCTTGAGAACTATTTAGTTCAAGAAAGAGAAGAGTCGGAGTGGATAGCCAGCCAGATGGGCCATTCGAGCACATCGATGTTTTTTCCAAAATATTCTAGATTCGTCCCAAATCTTACGAGGAAGGACGGCTCTGCATTTGGTGGCTTTCTTGAGAACAACATTAATGAAAGTAATTCACAAACAGAGGAGAGCGGCAATGAAGAAAATGATTAGTGACATGCATGCCAGGATATGGAGTTCAAATGAAATTCACTTTTAACGACAATCATTTTACTGGATTTGATGCACTCTTTTTACTGATCGTAAACACGTTGCTCATTTTTCCGAATATTTGCATCGACAGTTTCATGTCAGTTATATCTGGAACTCTAGTCGGATGGCTGTTTGGGCTATTATCTCTTGGAACCCGGATAGCAGATGGCTTGAGCCACATGCATGTGTCTGTAAGTAGTGAAGATCTCTATAGAGTCGGGTCTGCACTAGGGTTCATTAGATGCTTTTTTAGGATATCACGCTCAAATGGACATAACATTGCATGTAGAAATAACGCTGACCACACTTAACTTCTCACACAAGAAAGCAACACCAGAGGATATCCTTTTTACACTGGAGGGTAGAAATGGAAATCCTCGATAGTCTTTGCAAGAATTTACCCTGTCAGTTCTAACGCTTTCATGTCGTAATCATCGCGGCAGCTATATCAAGGCCGCTGACTTGGTTCTACTGATCACATCGCGTTCTCGTTATATGGCAAAATCGATGATTTACGAAAGAAACTATTGTTGATCCGTCGCAGATGTTTTCTCAAAACGCACCATGGACTGACTCGCTGATCATCGATGAGTCCAGCAAGAAGTCTCGATTTTCAATTTTGTTGAGGTATAATGATTACAGGGAAGTACCCTTTATAGTTGCCATAAATTTGAGAATCTTCATAACATGTCGTTATCATTACCGCACGGATTTGGCTCGTTACACAAGCTTTCGTCCCGAAGTCAATACCGGCGATCTTCTCCAGAAACAATTGGTGCTACTGCGAGTCGACACCCCGGCCATTTCGGCGACAGTGTTTGTTTCCTGGAAAATGTGTTAATTATCGTTTACGTGTTTCTTCTCGTACTCTTCATGGGCCATTTGACTCAAGAAATGCGGAGTACAGCTATACTGACCGTTTTAGAGATAAGAGTATTGTTATGACTTGCTACTCAAGATACTCATAAGAGCAATCAAGCTATAGTTTGCAACATTTCTTCCCAAAAATTGAGACCGTCGCATACAGTCAGATTTTACCGAGTTGGTCCCGCTAATTGGGAATTGTCTCTCTAAAACTGACGCGAAGTTCACGCTGAAATTGCCGCTAACAGTGTGCTGAAATATTCATAAAAAACGCTGACCAATACTGATCACATTCTAAATGATCACCCTATTATTTCGTAATTACCTCAATTCCGTAGCTCCGTGCTATTACACCACTATCAGATGCGATATGAACCTGCTATAATTAATTACAAAGGGAAAGTTATCGGATGACGATACTAAAACACACACATAGTTGACGCATATCCTTGGAAGGCGAGATCTTTAACAGGGCAATAGGAGCAACCGTGCCGGGAAAGAAAAAAGCCTCAAAGAAGGAACAGATTCAATCACGAGATCAAGGGCCAAAGGGTGGCACTTCTGAAGCCGGTAAAGCTGGAGAGCCAGAGATGTCGGATGAAATGTCAGCCCTGCGCCGACAGGCTGAAGAGATGCTGCTAAAACAGCCTCTGGTATTGGACAAGATGCCCCCCGCCGATTTGCAGAGTTTAGTCCACGAATTGCGTGTGCAACAGATCGAACTGGAAATGCAGAATGATGAGCTTCGCCGCGTCCAGCATGAACTAGAAGAATCCCGCGACAAGTATTCTGACCTGTACAACCTGGCCCCAGTGGGGCATATTACCCTCAATGAAAAGGGAATAATGCTTGATGTCACTCCTCCCGCTGCCACTTTGATGGGTAAAGAGAGGAGCCATTTGATAAGGCAACCGCTCACCCGCTTCATTATAAGGGAAGATCAAGACATATACTATCATCACAACAAACGGCTTTTTGAGACACGCGAGTATCAGGAGTGTGAATTGAGGATGCTGAAAGGAGACGGAACCCAGTTTTGGGCGCAGGTGAAGTCCTTAGTGACAAAGGGAAACGAAGGCGGGCTTGCATCCAGAACGGCAATAATAGATATAACACGGCTCAAACAGGCAGAAGAGTCTCTGAAGGATAGCGCGGAGCAGTTCCGCAATCTGGCAGATTCGATCCCCAACCTTGCGTTTTGGGCAAACGGCGATGGCTACATCACGTGGTACAATCGGCGCTGGTATGAGTACACTGGCACGACGCCGGAGCAGATGGAAGGCTTGGGCTGGCAGAGCGTACATGACCCGGAGGTGCTGTCTAAAGTCATAGAGAGGTGGAAGGCTTCGATTGCCACCGGCGAGCCGTTTGACATGGAATTCCCACTGCGTGGAGCCGACAGGAAATTCCGCCTATTCCTGACGCGTGTGCTGCCGATGAAGAATTCGGCTGGCTTGGTCCTCAGGTGGTTCGGCACCAATACCGACATCTCTGCGATTAGCCTGTCAATGAAGGAGCTGCGCCAGTCGGAAGAGCGATATCGAACGTTGTTCAACTCGATGATGGAGGGGTTTTGCATTATCGAGGTGATTTTTGACTCAGCCGGCCGACCTGTGGATTATCGCTTCCTGGAGGTCAATACGGCCTTTGAAGCGCAAACCGGATTAAAGAAAGCGCAGGGTCGACTGATGCGCGATCTGGCTCCCGATCATGAGGCGCATTGGTTTGAGATTTACGGGAAGATCGCGCTGACGGGTGAGCCGGCGCGTTTCGTGAACGAAGCCAGAGCGTTGAATCGCTGGTTCAATGTTTTTGCATATCGCTTCGGCAGACCGGAAAATCGACAAGTCGCAATCGTCTTTCAGGATATAACCGAGCGTATGCTGGCGGATGTAGAACTGCGTGAGAGCAAAGAGAAACTCAGTATGATCCTGAATTCCACTGCAGAAGGCATCTATGGTCTTGACGGCTTCTGGAAGTGCACATTCTGTAATCCAGCCGGCATCAAAATTCTCGGCTATCATGATGAAAAAGACTTAATCGGAAAAAACATGCACGCTCTTATTCACCACACAAAGGCTGACGGCACACCATATCCACAAGACGAATGTCCTACCGGCAGGGCAGTTATCAGAGGCGAGTATATTCACGGTGATAATGCACTTCTATGGCGCTCCGATGGAACAAGCTTTCCTGCAGAGTTCTGGGCATATCCGATATTCAAGAGTAATGAATTGATAGGTGCAGTCGTAACTTTTCTAGAGATTACGGAACGCTTATCTCTTGAAAATCAGCTGATCCAAGCCCAGAAGATGGAAGCTGTCGGGCTTCTTGCAGGTGGGATTGCGCATGACTTCAATAATATCCTGTCGGCAATCGTGGGCTATGGATATCTCCTGCAAACGAAGATGAACAGTGACGATCCTCTCAGAGAGCACGTGGACCAGATACTCGTATCGGCAGACAGGGCTACTGAGGTCACACACAGCCTTCTTGCCTTCAGCAGAAAACAGATATTGAATCCTAAACCTATTAATATAAATGCCCTGATGAAGAGGATCGAAAAGTTACTTTTCAGACTAATCGGTGAAGATATCGAGCTAAGCACTAATCTTACCGACAAAGATGTAATCAGTATGGCTGACGCCGGTCAGATAGAGCAGGTACTTCTGAACCTTGCGACCAACGCGAGGGATGCTATGCCGAATGGAGGACATCTGACCTTAGACACACAACGCGTGGAACTGGATGATACCTTCATTCGGAGTCATGGTTATGGTGAACCCGGAATGTTTACAGTCATTTCTGTATCCGACACAGGCAGCGGAATGGATAAAGAGACTATGGCCAAGATATTCGAGCCATTTTTTACTACTAAAGAGGTCGAAAAGGGCACGGGGCTGGGTCTCGCGATGGTATACGGCATAATCAAGCAGCACAACGGCTATATCAATGTATACAGTGAGCCAGGAAGTGGGACGACCTTCAGATTATATCTCCCCGCAATCGAATCAATGGAAGAAGTCCTTGTTAAAACTGAAATTGAACCTCTTCCCTCTAATGGGAACGAGACGATACTTGTTGCCGAGGATGACGCAGCATTAAGAAGACTCTTTTCAACTATACTTCAGGCGTATGGTTATAAAGTAATTCTCGCTCAGGATGGAGAGGAAGCAATAAAGAAGTTTGCAGACAACAGAGATAAAATTCAACTTATTATGCTTGATATGATAATGCCTAAGAAAAGCGGCAAAGAAGTGTTCGATATAATAAGAAAGATGAGACCTGATATTAAAACCCTTTTTTCCAGCGGTTATACTGCGGACAGGATAGATAAGGACAATATGTCTAAAGGAGGATTTGATTTTATCATGAAACCAGTATCGCCAAAGGAGCTTTTAAAAAAGATACGAGAAGTACTGGACAAATAATATTGACAGCCAGCTCTATTGCGGACCTCATGATGTACTCCGTAATTTTTGAAGCAGATGGTCTGCAATGAAATAAGGCAGAAGTCGAGAAGGAAATCTTGACAGATTCTTCGATAATGCGCATTCTTCGGGCTCATTATTTTTCAGCATTATTGGGTGCCTGGTTAAAAGCTTTAACATTTTGAGATTGCGACTTAGAGGGGGCAAGCTCCATACAATGGGGATTGATCTTGATAGAATTGTGGGCATGACATCTCGATTTACGCCCTCCGACACTGAATATCTCTTCCAACAAGTTGCGCAATTCGCCTTCGAGGAGGAATATGCAAGTAAGCATGACTACGTCGTGACTACAGATACTTTCTTGAAGATGATTGAGAGGGTCCGTCCATCGCTAACCGAAGGAATGATTGCGGATTTTCAAGAGGACAGCGTAGCTTATGCCAGGGAATATGAATGCAATAGCCAAGTGAGGAGACCTGAGTTATAGAAGACCACTTGTTTTAAGAAAGAGACTTCAAAGTTGAAGGTGAGCACTTAGAAAACATTAATTATGGTTTCATGCGGTGGGATATTAGATGTTCATCCAGGAAGACTATTTCAAGAACATATTCAACACAGTTCGCGACGCCATCCTCATCCTGGATGAAAACATGAGCGTTCTGTCGGCCAATCGTAGTTTCTTCAAAATATTCAAGGTAGAATCCGCAAATACTATTGGCTCTCTTTTATACGATCTTGGAAACGGACAATGGAACATCCCTAACCTTCGCGTGCTGCTAGAGGATATTCTTACAAAGAACGACACAGTTGATGACTACGAAATTGAACATAAATTTGAGAGCATCGGACAGAAGACCATGCTCCTTAATGCCTGCAAAATCATAGTAAAGAAAAACGACCCTCCGATAATCCTTCTCGCCATTGAGGACATTACTGAGCGTGGGGAGATAGAGAAAGGGCTTGAAAAAGCCCGTAAGGAACTGGCAGCAACCAAAATATCTGAAGATGCCGCCCGCGAGTACGCCGAGAGCATCATCAACACAGTGCGTGAACCCTTAATTGCTCTGGATCAAGATTTAAGGGTAGTCTCAGCCAGCCGCTCCTTCTATGAAGTCTTTAAGGTAACCCCCGAAGAGACCGTTGGACAGCTTATTTATGACTTGGGCAATAAACAGTGGAATATCCCGAAGCTGCGAGAACTGCTTGAAACCATCCTTCCCGAAAAGGCAACCTTTGACAACTACGAGGTTGAACACGAGTTTTCTACCATTGGCAGCCGCATAATGCTTTTGAATGCCCGGCAAATCAAAAGAGTGTGGGGAAAGGAGCGGATAATTCTCCTTGCCATCGAGGACATTACAGAGCGAAAGAAGTTAGAACAAAAGATAAACCAGTATTCCAAGGAGTTGGAGCGAAGCAACGTGGAACTTTCCAAACTGGCGGACGAGGCGTTACGGAAAAGCGAGGAGCGATTCCGGGCGCTGGTGACGGCCAGTTCAGATGTGGTGTATCGCATGAGCCCGGATTGGAGAGAGATGCACCACCTCCGGGGCCGGGATTTCATCCCCGATACGGAAACGGCAGACAGCAACTGGCTTCAGAAATATATTCACCCTGGCGATCAGCCCCACGTGATGGCGGTTATCAACGAAGCCATACGGACTAAGAGCATCTTCGAGCTGGAACATCGGGTTCTGCGCGTCGACGGCAGCGTGGGTTGGACGTTCTCGCGTGCGATCCCGCTGCTCGATGCGAACGGCGAAATCGTCGAATGGTTCGGGGCAGCGAGTGATGTTACCGAACGCAAGCAGGCGGAGGAGACTTTGCGGGAGACCGAGGAGCAGTTCCGCGCTCTGGCTAATTCTATTCCCAACCTTGCGTGGTGGGCAAACAGCGATGGCTACATAACGTGGTACAACCGGCGCTGGTATGAGTACACTGGCACGACACCGGAGCAGATGGAAGGCTGGGGCTGGCAGAGCGTGCATGACCCGAAGATGCTGCAGAAGGTACTGGAGCGGTGGAAGGCGTCGATTGCTACCGGTGAGCCGTTTGACATGGAATTCCCACTGCTTGGAGCAGACGGGGTATTCCGCACCTTCCTGACGCGTGTGATGCCTTTGAAAGATTCGGTTGGCCAAGTCCTCCGGTGGTTCGGCACCAATACCGATATCTCTGTGATGAAGCAGGCTGAGGAGAGACTCATGAGTGTTCTGGCTGACCTGGAACGCTCCAATAAGGAACTTGAACAGTTCGCCTACGTTGCCTCACACGATTTGCAGGAACCACTCAGGATGATATCGAGTTATACACAGCTCCTTGCCCAGCGATACGAGGGACAGCTTGACGAAAAGGCCCATAAGTATATCGATTACGCTGTGGACGGTGCGGTGCGCATGCAAGGGCTCATCAACGACCTGCTGGCATATTCTCGCGTGAACACGCAAGGGAAATCCCTCGAAACGGTTGACTCGCACTCAGTGCTCGGCACGACCCTGCGAAACCTGGCTGTCGACATCGAGGAGAACCGGGCTATCGTCATCAACGACGACCTGCCTATTGTGCGCGCTGATGCAACCCAATTGAGCCAGGTGTTCCAAAACCTGATCAGTAATTCCATCAAATTCCGGGGTGCTGATTTGCCTCGCATAAATATTTCGGCCCGCGATGTCGGCCACGAGTGGATCTTCTCTGTGCAGGACAACGGAATCGGCATAGAGGCGAAATATGTGGATAAAGTGTTCGTTATCTTTCAGCGCCTGCACACCAGAAAGGAATACCCGGGGACCGGCATCGGGCTTGCGATCTGCAAACGAATCGTTGAGCGCCATGGCGGCAGGATATGGTACGAATCAGAACCAGGCAAAGGGGTTACATTCTATTTTACGTTGCAAAAATGAAAGGAGAGAACATTAATGAGCAACCATCGACTGGTCAGGCCTATCGAAATCCTCCTGGTGGAGGACAATCCGGGTGATGCGGACCTGGCGCGCGAAGCCCTGGAGGGGAGTAAGTTCAACAACATACTGAATGTCGTTGACGACGGCGAAAAGGCCATGGCGTATCTTCGGCGGGATGGGTTGTATCCCGAAGTGTCACGACCCGACCTGATTCTGCTCGATCTGAACATTCCCAAAAAGGACGGCAGGCAGGTACTGGCCGAAATCAAGGAAGACGATAACCTCAAGCGGATACCGGTGGTCATACTTACTACCTCGCGGGCAGAGGAAGACGTCATCAAAAGCTATAATCTGCATTGCAATTGTTACATCACAAAACCCATTGATCTGAACCAATTTCTGAGTGTGGTAAGGTCGATCGAGGATTTCTGGCTCAGTATTGTTGTCCTGCCTCCTAACGGAGCAAAGAAATGAACGATTTATTGAGGGTTCTGCTTGTCGAGGACAACCCGGGCGACGCAGAGCTGATCGAGGAGATGCTGCCGAGGGACGGCGCTACGCTTTTCGAAGTCAAGTGCGTAGCTCGACTTTCAGAGGCACTCGAATGTGCAGGAGCGGACAGGTTTGACATTATTCTTCTAGATCTCAATCTCCCCGACAGCGATGGGCTGGCCACGCTCCGTACCATGCGTCAGCAAGCTTTCCGTATGCCCATAGTCGTGCTTACCGGAAACAGTGACGAGCAAATGGCGCTGGCCACCATCCAGCAAGGCGCCCAGGATTATCTCGTCAAGGGGCAGATAGAAAAAAATATGCTCGTGCGGTCGATTAAATATGCTATTGAGCGAAAACAGACGGAAGAGGCGCTGCGCGCATCACAGCAGATCATCGAAGGGATTATCAACGCGATTCCTGTGAGGGTGTTCTGGAAGGATAAAAATCTCGTTTATCTGGGTTGTAACGCTGCCTTCGCGCGCGATGCGGGATTTGCCGATCCGAAGGACCTCATTGGGAAAGATGATTACCAGATGGGGTGGCGTGCGCAGGCGGACTTGTATCGCGACGATGACCGCCAGGTCATCGAGAGCGGCTACGCCAAGCTTCTCGTCGAAGAACCCCAGACAAACCCTCAAGGGAACACCCTCACGCTTCTTACGAGCAAGATACCCCTGCGCGATTCCGAAGGGGGGATCAGCGGTTTACTGGGATCCTATCTGGACATCACCGATCGCAAGCTGGCTGAGGAGAAAATAATTAAGGCAAAAAGAGAATGGGAAGACACCTTTGATGCCATCACTGAATTGATTTTCATTCATGACAGCGATGGCAGGATAATAAGGGCCAACAGGGCTTATGGGCAAATGGCGGGCATGTCGCTTGCCGAATTGGTCGGCCGACCTTTTTATGAGATATTCCCCAAAACTGATAGCCCCGATGATCTATGCAAAGAGGCAGTGAATTGCGGCATGTCTACTTTAAAAGAGATCAAAATAGATTCAATAGGGAAGACTTTTAGTGTGCGGATGTATCCAAAATTAGACGATAAGGGCAAGTATCTGTATTCGGTGCATATTATGCTGGATATCACAGAACGCAAGAAAGTGATAGAGGCTGAAATCATGAAAGAAACGGCTGAAGCGGCAAACAAAGCCAAGTCGGATTTCTTGGCTAGCATGAGCCATGAATTCCGGACACCACTGAATGCCGTGATTGGTTTTTCTGAGCTAATGTCGACCGGACTGGGCGGGCCGCTAACTGATCAACAGAAAGAGTACGTTACCGATATATTCACGAGTGGACAACATCTGCTCAGCTTGGTCAATGACATCCTTGATTTGTCAAAAGTTGAAGCCGGCAGGATGGAACTGCAGATGAATGAGTTCAACATAGAAAGACTTATTGAAACGAGCATTGCCTTATTTAAGGAAAAGGCATACAAACATAGTTTGCAGATGACCCTCAAAATTACGCATGGCTTGGATACAATGATTGGGGACGAGAGGAAGATAAAACAGGTATTGTTCAATCTTCTGGGCAACGCAGTGAAATTCACACCCGACGGCGGGAGGATTCAAGTAGAAGCGACCTTGACTGATGACAAGGAATTCCTGAAATACTCCGTCAGTGACACTGGCATTGGAATATCCTCTGAAGATCAAAATAAACTCTTCAAGCCATTTGAGCAGGTTGATACGAGATTAACAAGAAAATACAAGGGGACCGGTCTTGGTCTGAGTTTATGCAAGCAGCTTGTTGAGCTTCACGGAGGAAGGATTTGGGTGGAGAGCGAAGCAGGCAAAGGGAGCAAATTTATATTTGTAATACCTGTGCGCCCAGGAGCACAACAGTGAGTATAATCCTAATCATAGATGATGAGGAGACTAACCAAAGGTTACTTAAGGCTATTCTTGAGGCGAAAGGCTACGAGACATTACAGGCCTACGACGGAGCTGAGGGCATGAAAATCGCGAGGGAATCTCTGCCTGATCTAATCCTTATGGACATTCAGATCCCGCAGGTTGACGGGATAACGGCATTCAAGATATTACAATCTGAGTCGTCCACCATGAAAATACCTATCATAGCGCTGACGTCCTGCGCCATGGGTGGTGACAGGGAAAAGTTCCTATCGCTTGGATTTAGAGACTACATCGCCAAGCCCATATCAATACATGGATTGTTGGCGCTGGTTGACTCTTCTTGCAGCTAGGGGAATCTTTTCAATCCCGGGGTGATGGATCTGCGTTCCTGTGTCATAACCAGATCGTGACTTCAGTCACACTTGATTTTGATAGTTTCATCCCTGTATCCAGGGATCATATCATAAAGGGAGCATAACCCTATGAGTTTGCCGGAATCTGAAGAACTTTCTCAGCCGAAGATCCTCATAATAGAAGACGACATGATGCAGCAAAAGATCATGTCTGCCAATATTACCAGTTACGGATATGCCTGTGAAACCGCTTCGAGCGGAAAGGAGGGCATCGAGAAGGCCAGACTCGGTGGTCCGGATGTCATTATCCTCGACATGTTCCTTCCGGACACCAGCGGAGTCATGGCATGTAAAAAGCTCAGGGCTTCAAAAGAAACACGCCACATACCGATAATTTCAGTCACCAGTTCAGACGACAAGAGAGTAAGACTTGATAGTCTCAATGCGGGGGCAAACGATTTCATCAGCAAACCGGTCGATTTCACCGAACTCCTGATCAAGATCAGGAATCTTGTTCAGATGAAGGGTTTCGAGGACATCAAGGTGAAGCACGATATCCTCGCTAAGACCCTCGATGCAATCGAAACTGCCAAACGCCAATGGGAACAGAGCATGGATTGTATCAGCGATGCCGTCCTGCTCGCAGACTCAAACGGCCTTATCCTGCGGTGCAATAAAGTGATCAGCACATTGACAGGCAAGACATACAAAGAACTTCTCAATTGTAAATGGCAGGAGATCCTCGCAGAAGGGGGATTTTCCAGCTTTTCAGGCACTACAGAGTGCGTAGAATTCCATCACACGACCGGGCGATACTTCGAGTGCTCGGTATACGACGTTCCTAGCAAGGATCGGTTCATGTCGGCTGCCTCAATTATCACTCTCCATGACATAACAGACCGCAAGAAAGCTGAAGATGAACTTATAGAGGGCCGGATGAACCTGCAAAAAGCTCTTGACGAAATATCCGCACTGATACAAGAGGTTGCCGTCAAGAAGAACTTCAGCGTCAGGTTTGAAAACCACAACTTGAAAAAATGTTATGAGTTTATGAAATGCGGCAAGGACGATTGCATCTGCCACGACGATGCCGACGGCAAGCAAAGATGCTGGCAGAGGGCAGGCACCTTTTGCAGAGGTGAAGTTCAGGGTCAATTCGCAAAGAAATATGAGACATGCGCGAAATGTCCATTTTTCGAGGATGCTGCACTTGATCCATATTCTTACCTGGGGGAACAATTCAACAATATGATGCATATACTCGAAACGCAGCATACACGCTTGGGGAATGCTTATAACGAACTAAAAATGGTTCAGTCCCAGGTATTGCAGCAAGAGAAGATGGCGTCGATCGGACAGCTTGCGGCCGGGGTAGCGCATGAAATCAACAACCCCATGGGATTTATCATCAGCAACCTCAACACCCTGAAAAGGTATCTTGAAAGGGTATCGGAATACATGACAGTCCAGACCGCTGCGGTGCAGAGATGCAGCGAGAAGTGCGGTAATTCCAATATTCTTGCGGAGATCGCCGAAACGAGGAAAGCACTAAAGATCGATTACATAACCGAAGACCTCGATAACCTGATCAAGGAATCCCTTGAAGGCGCCGACAGGGTCAAGAAGATCGTTCAGGACCTTAAGAATTTCTCCCGCGTAGATGAATCGGAGTTTAAAGCAGCGGACATCAACTCTGGCCTCGAAAGTACGATTAACATAGTATGGAACGAGCTCAAGTACAAGACGACGCTCGTCAAGGAATACGGAGATATCCCTCTAACAGTATGCAACCCGGGGCAACTGAACCAGGTCTTTATGAATTTGCTAGTGAATGCAGCCCATGCTATCGAAAAGCAGGGAGAGATACGGGTAAGGACATGGTTTGAAAGAGGACTGATCAACATTACCATATCCGACTCGGGTACCGGCATATCCGAGGAGAACCAGAAGAGAATATTTGAACCGTTTTTTACGACCAAGGAGGTCGGCAAGGGAACTGGCCTTGGCCTGAGCATAGCTTACGACATAATCAAAAAGCATAACGGAATGATTAAGGTGGATAGCGAAGTCGGGAAAGGAACGACTTTCAAAATCAGCATTCCGGTTGTGCCTTAAAGAAGACAAGGAGCAGGGTGGAAGAGGAGATCAAGATACTATGCGTCGATGACGAGCCCAATGTCCTTCATTCGCTACGACGGCTATTTCTTGACGACGAATACACGATTCTAACGGCGAATTCGGCGAACGATGCTATCGCAATACTGCAAGGCAACCACGACATCCAGATAGTTATCTCCGACTATCGTATGCCGAACATGAACGGAGTCGAATTTCTCAGAGAAGTCCGCACTCGCTGGCCGGATACGGTAAGGATAGTGCTTTCGGGATATGCCGACACGGCTTCGATTGTGTCTGCTATAAATGAAGGGGAGATTTACAGATTCGTCCCAAAACCATGGAACGACGATGAATTGAAGGTAACTATTGCCAACGCAATAGAGCGCTATCATCTGCTAAAACAGAATGCTGAACTGACCTCCGAACTTGTGAGGGTGAACGAAGAACTTAAGGGTGTGCTTGTAGAAAAAACGAATTTGTTAGCATTGAAAGGCCGGATGCTTGAGGTAAATCAAACAATACTTTTCTCACTTCCCGTGGCTGTCCTGGGTATCAGCGATGATATCGTAGTGCAATGCAACCAGGCATGGGTCGAGGACACAGGCTACGGATGGAATTCACTTGGAAATTCTATCGAAAAAGCTCTTTCACCGGAAGTTAGTGCATTCATTGATGAGGTTAAGACAAGAGGGAAGACAATGAGAAGGATCTCCATAAACTGCATCCAGGGGTGGCTCTTCGGTTCAGCGATGCTATCGGACGACATCCAGCCCAGGGGCATCATGCTGGTTTTCATTCGTGGTGACCGCTTATGAAGGGAGACTTTGTTTTATTCGTAGACGATGAACAGAACATTCTAAATGCCGTGAAGAGACTATTCATTTCCGATCCGGTAACCGTGCTAACCGCTACTACAGCACTTGAGGGTATTGAGATTTTAAAGAGCAATACCGTCTCCGTAATCGTTTCGGACAATATGATGCCTGGCATGAAAGGCATCGAGTTCCTGACGTGGACGAAAACCGTTTCGCCGGACAGCGTGCGGATACTCATGACCGCTTATGCGGATCTACATGCCGCCATCGAAGCAATAAACAGTGGTGAGGTTTTCAGATTTGT
>Ga0182010_10000278_pt1 | contig 29558 bp, 22 predicted proteins | sample 611E1MmetaG_FD_120488 | JGI IMG/M metagenome (GOLD analysis project Ga0182010, IMG submission 120488) | Permafrost microbial communities from Stordalen Mire, Sweden - 611E1M metaG | ecosystem: Environmental > Terrestrial > Soil > Wetlands > Permafrost | place: Sweden: Stordalen | collected... | reverse complement strand
GCCAATAGTTGACCGACCAGGTCGTGGTGCGTAGTGTGCGCGCGGCCGCGGAGATGACGACGTTGGCCGGGCCAGCGACGCCGTCAGCGCCAGTACCGCCGTCCTCCCCTTTCTTCTCGCCGACCCCGCTGCCCGAGCACGCGGCCAAAGCGAGTAGGGTCGAGAAAGTGAATCCTGATCCGACGAGAGCTGAGCGTGAAGTTGGAAGCTTGTTCATGGTTTCCCTTGGCACGTGACAAGGATGGGCGAGGTTGCCCGAAGAGTAAACACCCCCACGAGATCCGTGCCGCGCGATCCGGCAACGAGCCCAGGTTTGATACCGCCGCATGTTGATAGGAGTCGTGAGCATCGAGATACGGGCCAACAAACAGCCCTCGTCCGGATGGGGTACAATGTCCTGTCGCACAGGAGCAATCGTCATCATCTGTCGCTCGCGGCTCGGGGGCTTCTTGAACACCTACGAGCGAGAAGACGCGTGAGGCCCGGCGACGCCTTTTCGGACACCACGGGGTTGGCGCAACGACGCCTTCCAGCTTGACCTCGCCCTACCGCACCGGAAGCCTGCAGTCCAAGCTGCACAGAGGGCCACCATTTGTGCTGCCCAGATCGCATTCCTCGCCCCGGTCAGTGTCGACCACGCCGTCGCCACAGGAGTGCGGCGTGGTACAGCCGATGGTGCAACCGCTGGTTCCGTAGGTCGCGCCGTTGTCCTTTCCATTGTCGCACTCTTCGGGTCCGTTGGTGATGCCATCGCCACAGTAGGTCCCCCACGTGCACTGCGTCGTGCAGCCGCCGTAGATGGTGTCGTTGTTCGGCCCCGGGCAGCCCGCGGGGACCGGCACTGTCCCATCGCCGCAGTCGCATTCCTCGTCGGCCACCGCGATCCCGTCGCCGCACGTGGGCACGCAGGCACTCGGCAGATCGTTGAAGCCGCTCAGGGTGAGTTTGTACGTCGAGCCGTACCAACATCTTTCCGCTTGGAACACGACGATCTCGTAGACCCCGTTGTTCGACATGCCCAGATCGACCTTGCTCTTGGTGGACGTGCAGGTCGAGACGACCCCCTGCGTTGTGCAGGTGGAGCCCTCCGTCGCGGTAATCGTGACATCCCCGCCACCGTTCGCGTTCAGCACGATCTGTCCTTCCACCGGGGTATGAATGCCCCCCAAGTCCACTGCCAGCTTGCGGTTCACGAAGACCCAGACATCATCGTCACCGGTGAAATCAAGCGTATACTTCTTGCTGGTCGAATAGCTGAACCAGTAGCGGACCTCGCTGGTGAAGCTGAAGTTGTGCAAGGGCTGCGGCGTCCCTGGTTCATTCGTCCAGTTGCCGCTGTACAGGGGCGGGGTCTCGGCGCCCGCATAGGCAGAGGTCGGCGTGATCATGCCTGGCACTTTGTCGAGAGGGAAGAAGAGTGGGTTTCCGGGGACGTTGGCAGTGGTGACCCAGCAGGTCTGGGTGCTGGTGGCGCCCCAAGGCGTGCACGAGGCGAGGCACGCCTGGTTCGCGCCGCCGGTGAAGGGGGTGTTGCAGCCAGTGCTGCAGTTCGTGGCCGCGCAATATATGGGGTTGGTGTAGCTCACCCACTCTTGATTGTCCTTCCACCAGTTCACGAACGCGCCATTGCCGTTGTTGTGCAGAAGGATGTTCGATACGTAGGTGGTGTTGGTCCCCTTTACGTCCCGGTACCAGTTGCTGAAGCTGGCGGCACTGGTGATGTGCGCGGTAGCCGGCACCGTCGGCGAGAGGACTGGTTTGCCGTCGGTGTCGAGCGTAGCCTGAGCCAGGCCGGTAACAGCCAGGTTGCTACCCGAGATGGTGGCCGCGTAGAAATCGCCGCCGAGGAGGAAGTCCCGGTAGGTGACCGGCACGGTCATGGTGTCAGCGGTGGAATCGGGCTGAGCGCACTGGAAGCCGGGCTCCACCTTGCAAGTCGACGAGCAGCCATCGCCGTTGTTGGTGTTTCCATCGTCGCACTCTTCGCCTACGACCAACCCGTCGCCGCACTTGGACGTGCAAGTGCCGGTGGCCGAGCTGCAGTTCGGCTCAAAGCGGCAGGTTGGCGAACAACCGTCGTTTGGCAAGGTGTTGCCATCATCGCAGGCCTCGGAGCCCTCGACCTTGCCGTCGCCACAGGTGGTCTTGCTACAAACGCTCGGTTGGCCGGTGCACTTGTAGCCGACCTCGAACTTGCAGGTGGCAGAGCATCCGTCACCGCTTGTCGTGTTCTTGTCGTCGCAGGCCTCGTTGCCGGTGATCACCCCGTCACCACAAAACGGCATGCACGGCTTTCCTGGAACGCGGCACTGCCAGCCGGGTTCGACGGTCTGGCAGTTGGCCGAGCATCCATCATTGCTGACCGTGTTCCCGTCGTCGCAGGTTTCGTTGGAAGTCAGGATGCCGTTTCCGCACACGGCGAGGTTCTGACAGGCTTTCCCGGGCACGGGACAGACGTAGTTGGCCTCAATCTGACAGATGGCATTGCAGCCGTCGCCGCTGAGGCTATTGCCATCATCGCAAGTTTCACCCTGGCTCGTATCGACGACCCCGTTGCCGCAGGCCCTGCCGGTAACGGGGGGACCTGCGTCCAAGGAAACCGGTCCGATGATGAGGTCTCCTCCGGCGCCCGTGCCGCTCGGGCTGCCGCCTGCACCTGATCCGCCGCCACCGCCTTCTGGCCCCGAACCTCCTGCCTGGGGTACCTGGCTGACGTTGGCAGGATTGCAGGCAGGTGTGGCTAGCACCGCCAGCGCGCCCAGAAAGAGAAAGGCGCTCTTGGTTCCGCAGCGACGGATCGAAACGGTGATACTCGGCATTTTAACGCACCTCGTCGACGGGGCCAACACGGCGGCCAAATGGCCGTATTTGTAGTTTAGCAGGACCCCGCCGGCTTGGGACGAGAAAGTATTGCGTGAGCAAAGCCCGTGGTGTCCGGAAACTCCTCGCGGGAATTGTGGCATAGATTCAGGAACGTTGTCCTGATTCGTGGCTGCGTTATTGCCAGGGACGACCGCAATGACGGTTTTCGTTGAGCAGATGCCCTCACTCGTCGGGCGGTTTCTCATGCGATGCAAGGGAGCCTTCTTGACCGTCAACCTCTCAGCGACGCGTGTGGTGGCGCGGCTGGTGGGGGGGGTGGGCTGCCCACGATCAGTTCCCGCTTGGAGCCAATGAAGTCCTCGGCGGATGGCGACGGTAGCCAGCACGACGGATCGAATAATGGGACAGGACGCGAGCTCGGCCGGGCTGCGCGCAGGGACAGGGACACCGCGAGTCTATGCCTTGCGCCCGCGCGAAGCGGCCAACTCGGCGATCTTCTCGATCAGCTGCGGGTAGGGCTGGCCGCCCTCCTCCGCGGCCCACGCCAGATCCTCGCCGTCGGCCAGGTAGGGATTCGGGTTGGCCTCGACGATGTAGATCTCATCGTCGTGCGCCAGACGCACGTCGATGCGGCCGTAATCGCGCAGGCCGGCGGCCTGGTAGGTGCGCACCGCCACCTCGGCCAGACGCTCCTTCAGCTCCTTCGACAGATTCTTGGCGATGCAGTTCTGGATGCCGCGCGCCTCGCGGTACTTGTGGCTCCACTTGGCCTTGAAGGTGGCGATCCGGTTCTCCTCGGTGGTGTCCTCGCCGAATACCATCTCGATGGGCGGCAGCGCGCGCGGCGGATCGTTGCCGATCACGCCCACGTACAGCTCGCGACCGGCGATGAACTCCTCGACGATGGCCGCGGTGTTGTGGCGCGTATGGATGAAGGCCACCCGCTCGGTCAGCGCCGGATCGTCGTGCACCACCGACCGCTGCGCAATGCCGACCGAGGCGTCCTCGTCCAGCGGCTTGACGATGAGCGGGAAGCGCACGTCGCTCGGCCGCTGGACCGGCAGGCCGCGCAGGCACACGAAGAAGTGCGGGATGCGCAGCCCCTGGTAGACCAGCACCATCTTGGTGAGTGCCTTGTTGCGCGCCAGCATGAGCCCCTCGGCCGAGGCGCCTGTGTAGGGCAGATCCAGCATCTCCATCAGTGCGGCCACGCCATAGTCCAGGCCCGACTGGTTGCGGAAGCGTTCGGACAGGTTGAACACCGCGTCCACCGGCTCGGCGCGCAGGCCCGCGACCAGCGTGTCGAGATCGCAGCGGAAGCCGAACAGGCGCACCTCGTGGCCCTGGCCCCGTAGCGCGCGGGCCACGTCGAACTCCGCCTCGTCCGCGGATTCGATCTGGCGCGAATAGTCCTGCCCCGCCGGCGGTTCCGCATCGGTGTCGAACAAGATGAGTATGCGTAGCTTCTTCATGCCGCTGTTGTGGGTAGCGCGTGCCCCCGATCAGTTTGTACTATGCCCTTGGTGCGGCCGGAAGAACGATGTTGCGATCTGCGATCTGGGACAGTTCAGAGATAGAAGCGGATTGCATTCGGTGTTCTTTGCCACCCTGCCATCCCCAAGTACATCTGCCTGGACGAGGGGCCGCTTCTCCGATCCGGCGCGCTCTTCCTTTGCCCCAGAAATTGATTGATACCAACGGCGAAATGGCGCAGTTCACGACCAAACCGCCCGCCCTGGAGAAGCGCGGCACATCCAGCCACCCGCCCGCAAAATCGACCCGTAATGGCGCTTCTCTGGGAGCGCGGATCCATCGCACAATCCTGCTTGTCGACACCGGTCTGAACTTCGGTGGTGTCTTGGGCAGCACCACGTAGCTGGCCCCGGTTCTTGAACACAGAGCACGTTTCAATTCACCGTATTGGTCATCATCGGTGACCGCCAAGATATCTGGTCTGATCCGCAGAAAGTGGTCTTGAAAATCCAGTCCCAATTCAAAATTGTCTCCAATCACGACGCTATCGATCATGGCAAGAGACTGCAGCAACGCCAACTTGTGCTCCTGGGGGATAGACGATCGCCGCTTCTTGTGCGTCCACAGGACTTCGTCTGAAGCGAAGCAGACGGTCAGGTGGAGACCTCACGTTCGGAGATCACTCCTTTTCCCGCGCGTTCTATCCCTCGATGAAGCTCTTCAGCCGCAAGCTGCGCGACGGCCGGCGCAGCTTGGACAGGGCGTTGGCCTCGATCTGGCGGATGCGCTCGCGTGTGACATCGAAGTCCTGGCCCACCTCTTCCAGGGTGCGCTCCGACCTCTCGCCAATGCCGAAGCGCATGCGCAGCACCTTCTCCTCGCGGGGCGTGAGCGTGGCTAGCACCTTGCGCGTCTCATCCGCCAGGTTCATGGAGATCACAGCATCGGCCGCCGAAACCACTCTTCTGTCTGCGATGAAGTCGCCCAGGTGCGAGTCCTCCTCCGCACCGATCGGGGTCTCCAGGGATATGGGCTCCTTGGCGATGTTGAGCACATTGCGGACCTTGTCGAGCGACAGCTCCATCTGCTCAGCGATCTCATCCGGGGTCGCCTCGCGTCCCAGCTTCTGGACCAGATAGCGGCTGGTGCGTATGAGCTTGTTGGTGGTCTCGATCATGTGCACTGGGATGCGAATGGTGCGGGCCTGGTCCGCGATGGCACGCGTCATTGCCTGCCGAATCCACCACGTCGCGTAGGTTGCGAACTTGTAACCCCGCTTGTAGTCGAACTTGTCCACCGCTCTCATCAGGCCGATGTTGCCCTCCTGGATCAGGTCCAGGAACTGCACGTTGCGGTTGGTGTGCTTCTTCGCGATGGAGACCACGAGCCGCAGATTGGCCTTGACCATCTCGGCCTTGGCCTGCTCCGCCTGGCGCTCGCCGTCCCGGATCTCCCGTACGGTCTCGCGCAGCATCCACTCGGTCATGGTGGCCTCGTCCTCCACCTTCTTGACCTTCTTCTTGGCGGCGTCGATGACTTTGGCCATTTCATCGATGTCGTTGGGGCGCAGGCCGAGCTTCTTAGCCACCGCACGCTGGCGCAGGGGAGAGGATCGGACTGCGCGCAGGGTCCTACTGAACCCGCGCTGGGGCAGGCCGGTGCGCTGCTCACAGTCGGCGATCTCGTGCTGGGCGGCCTCGATGCGCGACACCAGACCCTTCAGCCTGGCGACGATGCGATCGATCTGCGTCTTGTTGATGCGCATATCCTGCAAGACATCGATCATCTCCTGCTTGATCGCTGCCGCCTGGTTCATGACCTTCTTGCGCGCCGCGTCCGTCGCGGTCTTCTTTCCCTCGACTTTCTGCAGCTCTTTGTGCAGCCGGCGCACCGTTTCGAGCACCTTGCACACCCGCTCGATATGCCAGTTCTCATCGAACTCGACGTCATCCTCGTCCGCGTCCTTGACCACCTCCCTGACCCGAATTTTCTGTTGACGCAACTTGTTGCCCAGATCCAGGATCTCCTCAATAGCAACCGTGGAATTGAGCACCACCTGAAGCACACGGCACTCGCCGTCCTCAATGCGCTTGGCGAGCTCTACCTCGCCCTCGCGGGTCAGCAGCGACACCGAGCCCATCTTGCGCAGGTACATCCGCAGCGGATCGCTGGTCGCGGAGCAGGCGTCCTCTTCCTCCACCTCGGGGGCCCGCGCGGGTTCCGGCTCGGCCTCTTCCTCAAGGGCCACCTCGACCGGGGCAAACTTGTCGGCCCCTTTGACGTGGGACGCGGAGTCCACGATCTCGATACTCTCGGCACCCAGGGTCGATAGCCAGTCGTCGATCTGGTCGGACGAGCCGACGTTCTCCGGCATGTGATCGTTGGCCTCTTCGTGCGTGAAGAACCCCTTGGCCTTGCCGATGGTGATGAGAGCGCGCTTCTTGCGTTCGCTCTCCATGCTCGACATATTCCGCTTGGCCGTCATCTTGCCGACGGTTTCGAATTCCTCATCGTCCTGGTTGTCTTCGTTCAACTGCTCGTCGCCCTCTTCGATGATGCGGTTCGGACCTCTCCGATGAAAGGCAGAAGACCTATCTTGATGCCATGCCTATCCGATTGCTCGAAAGAAGATCCTTCGGCCGCAACCCTCGGCCTGAGAGCCCCCTGAAACTAATCCTTGCGATTGCGCCATGTTCGGAACAAGACCTATGCGGTGGCCGGGCGGAATCTGGATCTCAGTATCGCCGCCAGGCGTGATGGCTAGGTGGCGCGTCTCCACTTTACTAGGCGCGGAATGAGGGGAAACGATGAGCGTGGTCGTTGGCTTGGTGGTGCTCTTTCGGGTGTGCTGCGCCCCTCGTTGGAGAGGGTTCGCCCAGAGTCTCGTCGCGCAGAAGCACGGAGCCTCTCGATGACGATGGCGACAAACGGCAGCGTCGCGGCGACTGTGGCGGTCGCGCGCAAGTCGCTCGATAGTGCCTGCGATGATCTCGATGATGCCGTGCGAGCATTCCCGGACGTCCCCGGCGATAACGTGATGGCCAACCCGGGCCTCGTGGCGCTGCTCCTGCGCGTGGTTGCCGCGAGACGTCACCTGAACGATCTCGAGCTCAGTCTCAGGGCGGAGAGCATGGGCCGCGTCGGGGCTTCGATGCCTCAGTAGTGGATCTAGCCATGAGCTGTAACATCTTCGGCGCGCGATTCCGCGGTCGAGTCGTCGCCATTCGAGTCGCCGCTAGAACAGCGCTAAACCGATCGGACCAAAAGAGGTAACGACGAAAAGGAGAATCCCATGGAAACAGTAGGACAAGAGGTAGGAAGGATCGAAACACGACTCCGACAGTTGGGCGCCAAGCTCGATAGGCTGGTAGCCAAGGCCGACGAAGCGGGCACCGAGGCCACGGTTGACTATCGCAGAAGCATCGATCACATCAAGGACAAGCACGCCGTGGTCCAGACCAAGCTCAATGCATACAAGGCCGCCAACGGCCAAAAATGGGACAATTTCAGGGGTGGCGTTGAGATCGCCTGGCACGACCTCGCGGATGCGTTCAAGGCCCTCAAGCAGTAGCCGCCACCCAGCCACTGGCTCCCACGGCGGCGGCGCCAGCACCCGTCTCCACGCCAGGACGGGCAGAACGGCGATGTGGGCAGCGGGGCTTACTTCGACACCTGGTTTCGCGCCGCTTTTCACAAATCGGATTCTGGGACGGAACGCCATCGAGTTTTCGGCGACCACTTGCAGTGCTGCGGGGTTTTGGTGTTGACGCCCGCTTCCGCCCACAAACTGAACTTCACGTCTGGGGTTAAAGAAGTGGTCTGCCCCTGACGATTCCATGGTGTCCCAAAAGTCGTGGACCTTGCTGCGAGAAGATGCGATGGCGAAGATGAATGAAGCTCTGAGCTTTGCGCTGGCTGCTGTGCTGCCTCTCACGTCTGCATGCAGCTTGATGTTCGACAGAAATATAGCACAATGCGCTACCGATCTTGACTGTGCCACCTTCGAGACCGGTGACACCGCGCACGCCGTCTGTAGTCAAGGCGTATGCGTGAATTCGGGCCTGGGTCCCAAAGGTTGCTTCTCCGGAACTCCGACAACCACCATTGAGTATCTTAACGCGTGCACCAACGCGCAGAACATGCTGTTCGACAATTGCGCCAGGCTAGGGCTTTGCGGCGCCGGCGCGCTTCCGCCCGACCCGGTGCCTCCGCAGAGTGCCGGGGCACTCACCCCAACCATCAAAGCCGTAGCGCCGCCCACTGTCAGGTGCGCAGATGCGGGGCCCAATGTGATCTACATGACGGGGACATCCGACTTCGGACCCTTGCTCATGCAGGTTACCCCGCTGCTCGCAGCCAACAATCCCCCGTACCGCGCCGTTTTCATGTCTGGAAGCTCGTGCGGGGGCGTAAGTGCCGTGTTCGGTCCTACGACGACCGTCATCAAGGACGTGCCCGGGACGCAGACCAAGGCAGCCAGCTACGCCTACTACTTCGACGACGCGGGCACACAAGTTAGTTGCACACTCGACCCAGAGGGCAAGGTCGTCGATATCGGCGTATCGAACCTTTACTCGACGGTTTGCGATCCGACCTATGTGCCCGGTGCCACCGTTGCCGGATACTTGGGGCCGGTCGTGACGTTCGGTCTCACCGTGCCCGCAGCTTCCACGCAGAAGTCGATCAGCGTTGAAGCGGCCCATATCATCTTCGGGCTGGGTGGGCAGAATCCCGTAGGCCTCAACCCAAGCCCGTGGATCGATCCCCTCTATTACTCCATCCGCAATTCGGGAGCCGGGTCGACCGCCCTGACAGCGGCGCTCATCCATGTGCCGCGAACGGCATTTTGGGGGGTCGACCGTCTGTCGACGGACAACATCCGAGACACTCTGAATACCTCCACAGAGCCCGAGAAATCCCTCGGCATTCTGTCCATCGACTACGCCGACAAGGCGCGCGGCAACCTGCGCGTTCTCTTCTTGCAGGTCGAAGCTCAGCTGTCCGGATACCTGCCCGATTCCACTGCCACCGCCCTCAACAAGGCCAATGTGCGCGACGGACACTACCCCCTCTGGGGCTACGTTCACTTCTACACAGCGAATATCAATGGTGCCCCTTCTGCCGCGGCGGGAGCTTTCGTGACACGCTTCTCGGTGCCGAGGCTCGATCCCGAGTTGGTGGATGCCATGATCGACGCATCGCTGGTTCCACAGTGCGCAATGAAGGTGGCCCGTGAGACCGAAATGGGCGATTTCGTACCCAATCCCTACCAGTTCCAATGCGGCTGCCATTTTGACAACCGCACGACCGGCCGAGCATCGTGCACACCGTGCACGACGTCCAACGATTGCCCGGCGAGCGCTCCGGCGTGCAACTACGGCTTCTGCGAGCCGGAGTAGGCGCAACCCGCGCGGATCAAAAACATGCACTTGTTGTACCCGAGCAGCGTAGGCACGGCGGCTGCAGCCGCGTCGCCGAGATGCTCCTGAGAAGATGCATTGATGTCGAAGAATATCATTCGTCCACTGCCGATGTGCCGCGCCGCGAAGGGCGACGGCGCGCGTCGCGCTAGATGAACTTGCTGGGAGCGCGAAACATGGGAGCACCAACGCCGATAGGAATCGAAATAGCCGAAGAGGACATCACCCCTGACTGCGGTGGGACCCGTCTAGAAGCAGCCTGCACCGCTGTCGCCAACGACAACAGCGTGGCGACGAAACGCCCGTTGAAACGGTCACCCAGCCACCTTGCCCTCGTGGTAGAGGGCCCGGCGGCCGCGGAAGCCGAACCGTCCGGTTGGCCAGCGAGAGCGGGATCCACAAAGACCACGCTGTGGCTCTTCGCGGTCGCAGCACTCGTGGTAACCGGGACGCTCATCGTTTCGTTGCCGGCGGCACCGAACGCTGTGGCCGGATTGAGCATCCGCCAACTGGCGAGCATCGAGGCGATCGTCTTCCTCTCTGGCGTGATGAGTGGCCTGTCGGGGTTCGGCTTCTCCGCAATTGGAGCCGCTAGCCTCTTACTGCTTGCGCCCATCTTGCAGGTCCCGCTGTTCCAAGCTTTGTCGACAGGAAACCAGCTCCTCTCGGTCGGACAGTTGCGCGAAGACATGCCTAAGTCACCGAGGGATCTCTGGGCAGGGCCGGGGCCATGTATGTTGGGCGGAGCGGCCGGTGTACCGATCGGAATCTGGCTATTGTCCCACCTGCCGGCAGCGCGGCTGATGGGGGCATTCGGGACGCTGCTGTTCTTGTATGCCGTCTATTCGCTGTTCAGGCCTACGAGCTTCAAGCTGCGCGGTTTCGACGGTCCGGTGTGCGGCGCTGTGGTCGGTTTCCTCGGGGGTGTGGTGGGCGGCTTCACCGCCTTTCCTGGAGCGGCGGTCGTCGTGTGGACGGGGTTGCGCGGTGTACCGAAGGCGCAGCACCGCGCCATCGTCCAGCCCTACATCATCATGTCGCAGATCTACGCGTTGGGCCTGGTTGCATTGCTGCATCCATCCTACTTGAACGGTCAGTTCTGGTTGCTCCTGGCCTTGAGCTTGCCCGCGGTAGTGCCGGGGACCCTCAGTGGCCTGGCCATCTATCGGCGGACGTCCGATTTGAACTTCAGGCGGCTTTCGTACCTGCTTCTGGGGATTTCCGGCATATGCCTTCTGGCAAAGACGTGTGGCGCGGCGATCAAGAGCCTGTTCTGATCCGGAGTGACGGGCGTACCCTCGTAGCTCAACGATCCGTCCGCGAGGCCAGCCCTCACTTGTCCTATTGCGCATGCGGGACTACCGAACGCGAGCTGATGTAGGCCATCGTCAGCCGATCAACCGCGTTAATCGCAGAAAGGATGGGAGGCGCTAAATCTGTCTGCTGCCTCTGCCGATATGAAGTCTCTGTCGATGCGGAGGATGAGCGTATCGACAGATGCCACTCCCGAAATGTCCATGACCAAACGATGAAAGGCGGAAACGACGGTGAACCAGACACCACTTCGTTTGATCGCGATGGAGCAGAGCCCCCCGGCAGAGGACGACGGGGGCGCCAACCCCGTGATGATGATCAGCGATTACGATTTGCTCGCGATCGAGGAAAGCCCCCCGGCAAAGGACGACGGGAGCGCCAACCCCGTCGCGATGATGACCGAGCACGACGCGATCACGCGAAAAGTGCCAGACTCCGCAAGTATCGCCGCGCCGGAAAGCTCCCCGGACAATCCGAAGCGATTCCCAGGATGGCAGACTCTGCTGTCTACCGCTGCGGTCGCCGTGGTGGTCGTGGTGGTTCTGGAGATCGTTGCGTTGGCGACGAAGGGAAAGGGCACACCCACTCCAACACCGACCAGCGCCACCGAGGCAGCGGTTCGGGGCGCAGAGGAGCCGTCCCAACCGCAGCCGTCATTGGCTCGGCCTGCGCCGGCTGCGGCTTCCCCTTCTCAGATCCGCGCTGTCCACGATACCATCCGCATCGAAATCACGGCCGAACCTAGGGGAGCCGAGCTGAGCCTTGACGGCAACGTGCTCGCCGGCCATCGACTGAATCTGGAGGTTCCGGAGGATCGCGGTATTCACGTCGTCAGCGCCTCGGCGCCCGGGTACATCCCGTTCAATCAGCAGGTCAGTTTCTCAAGCGACGTGGTTCTCAATATCAGCCTGCACCGAGCCCACACCTCCCCGGTCCGCCAAGGGGCAAGACCGCAACCGTCCCAGCGCGAGTCAAGACCCAAGAGCAGCGTCAGACCAGCGACGGTGCAGCCGGACCCAGGCATAGAGCCGGGTATGGACCTGGACGGTCCCTCCGTGCGGCCCAATGCCAAACCGATTGACGAAAGGAACCCGTACAGGCCATGAAGACACAGGTCTGTGCCCTATTCGTGGGATTGACATGGCTCCTCATCCCTCAAGTGACCATGGCACAGTCAAAGGGCCCTACAGATGAAGACTCAGCGAAGGCTGCCGTCAGGTTTCGGCAGGCCGTTGAGTTGTACCGCGAGGGCAGCTACGAGGGCGCGCTGGCCGAATTTCGGAAAGCCTACCAAATCAGTCCGTCCTACCGTGTGCTTTACAATATCGCGTACGCGCAGTATGCGCTTCACGACTTCGTGGGCGCCCATAAGTCCCTCATGCAATACATGGCGGAAGGTAGAGGCGAGATCCCCGCCGATCGTCGTGCCCAGGTCGACGAAATGTTGGCAAAGTTCGAGGAAAGGATCGCCCAGTTGCAGATTTCGACGAATATGACGGGCGTCGACATTCGGGTCGACGGCGTCAGCGTGGGGACATCACCCCTACCCAGGCTCGTCCCGGTCAATTTGGGAACGCGTAAGGTGAGCGCGTTCAAAGCCGGTGCTCCCGAGGCGGTCCGCATGGTGACCGTGGCCGGAAGAGAGAGTGTGAAAGTCGAGCTCCAGATTGACGAGCCCATTGTCACTTCGGAAGAACGCGCGCCAAGCGCTGTATCGCCGTCTGTACCCTTGACCGAAGGGACGCAGCTTCGGACCGTGTCCTTGATCAGAAAGACGCAGCCTCCGGTCGCCCCCGGTCGAACCGGCTTGATTGTCAGTCTCTCTACGACTGCGGCTCTCGCCGTCGGGACTGGCGTATTCGGCTACCTTGCACTCAATGCCCAGAAGGATCTGAAGGACCAAGTCAACACCTATCCAAACACCAGAGACAAAATCGAAGACGCGCGTACAAAGAGCAAGAACTATGGATACGTCACCGATGCTCTCGGCGCCGCCACTCTCATCTCAGGCGGCGTGGCCCTCTATTTTGCGCTCTTCCACAGCGGCGTTTCGCCAAAACCAAGGTCCGGAAAAGCGAGTGAACCTATCGTGGTGGCCCCCACCATGGGTGGAATGGTCCTGCAAGGAAGCTTCTGAGACGAAGACTCTTGTTTCTCTGTTCGGCCTTTCCTTGTTCTCTCTGCCGAGGCGCGCAAGGGACGCCTTCCTATCGGGCCCCGCAGGAGCGCACGCCGCGAGGGCCTCACCTTCGAAATCTTGCCCCTGCGCGTAGAAGCCAGGCCTTAATGAGTGGTTTGTTCCTGTCGATGGTTCAAAGAAAGGCCCTCTCAGTTGCACCGACGCAGCTAGGTACATAGTGTCGCTCAAGCCGGAACAACCCGTCCATGTTTGGAAAGAGAGCAGGGATGGCTGGAAGCGACCAGCGGACGTGGCAATCATCGTCCAGAAAATCAGTGCCCTGAGTCCGTCGCCGACCACACCATCCAGCCCTGTGCCGGTCGCGTCGACCGACTCTTCGTCCGCGGGTCGACCTACGCCGGCGCCGGCAAGTTCGCCGTCCCGGCTTCGGGTTTCCCTCTCTGGGCCGAAGCAGACGCCTGGAAGTTCTGGCTCCGGCCCGCAGGTGTCGAAACCCGGGAGCGCTGCTTCGGGTCCACCAAAGCCACTGCCACCTTCCAGCTCCGGCTTCAACGCGGCGCCGCTGTCCATGCCGGTACCAGGCCCCAAGGTGGTACCGCCCATTCGTTCTGGATCACGCCCCAGAGCGGTACCGCCGCCCATTCCTGGCTCTGGGCATAGGCCGCGCTCGTCGGTCTCCGGATCTGGCCAAGAACTGTCGTCGGTTGTGGGTTCTGGCCTGGACCTGGCACAACAACGGATTTCCGACTCCAAGGGTTATGCTGGGGGAAACTGGCCTTCGCTGTCCCTAGACTTGCCCCACCCAACGCCCGCGGGCCTGTCGGCTCCTGGCGCAACAGCGGTTACCGGGCTAGCTCCTCCAGCAGGGATCGTCCCGTCGGCAGGTCCCTTGTTTGGCAATCTAGCATCTCTGCCCCCCGCGCCCCTCACCCTGCCGCGCGCCGAGTCCGGCCTGTCCAAGCTGACTCGCCTGGCGGGCCTGGCTCACCGGCATCGACACATCAAGTACGTCATCGCGGCCAGCGTAGTGCTGGTCCCCGTGATCTTGCTCATTCTGCTTTCGTGGAGGGCGCCGAGTGGAAAGGCAGCCACATTGTCGTTGGAGCGTGCGGCGCCCGTGCCGGAACTTTTCCCTGTCTCGGGGGAAGGAGAGACACCACCGCAGGACAAGAACACGGTTGGACGAGGCGCCGGGCACAGGGGCCGAAGGGCCGGGCGGATTGCGTCCAGGCGGTCGGCGTCTGGTCATTCCGCAGGCGTGTTGGGTAGGCTGGCCGTCGCTGGAGAAGCCCCCTTTGAGGCGCCATCCGGTGGTCGCGAGCGGGCAGCGCCGGTCGTGGCATCGGGCCAGTCCCGTCCCTCACGTCCCGGCCCGTCGGGTGGTGAGGGCCGCGGAATCTCTCAGACGCAAATCAGCGAAGTCGTGAGAAACAAGGAGAACCAGTCGGGCCTTAGGACGTGCTACGAGCGAGCGCTGAAGCGCGATGGGCGATTGCGCACAGGCCGTCTGGACATCACGGTGTCTATCGGCGAGAGCGGTACGGTGCAGCGTGTTCAGGTCCATGGTCCGGCGGACTTCATGATCATCGAGGATTGCATCAAGAGCGCCATCCGGCACTGGCGCTTTCCGGCCAACGCAGAGGAGTATGCGACCAGCTTCCCGCTCATCCTGCAGGGCGGATAAACCGGATCTTCAGATCGCGATCTCCCGGACGTTGGACTTCTGCAAGTCGGCGCGCCCGACGCCTGCCGCGGCGGCCTTGGCGAGCATCACCACCTCCTTCGGCTTGCGGCTGTGCAGGATCACGCAGTACGCATCGACTGCGACCGGATCCGTGCCGGCCACGATCTTCTGGGGCTTCAGCAGATCGCCGGGGCCCGCGGGGCCAGCCGTGCGCTGGTAGAATTGGCTGTCGATCTGACGATGCGCGATAGCACGCGATCGTATCGAAGCTAGCTCGACGTGGCCGAGAAGCAGTTGTTGATGAATGCCTGCGTCGTTCCTCCGTCCCCACTGATTTCGAAGCCCCACTGCACCTGGTCGAGTGTCCAGGTGTTGTCGAATTTCCCGTATTGGGTGGTGTTGTTGGCGATGAGCCAGTCCAGGATGGCCTTGACGTCCACAGTGGCCGAGGTGGTGTTGGTCGTGCGCACGAACGAAATCGTGGCATTGCTCCCGTTGCTGCCATAGTGGACGGTCCAGGTGTGGCCGCCCACTGTCGGGGTCCCCGGCCCTACAACGGACGAGATCGGCCCCGTCTTGTTCGTGTAAAACCACAGCATAAGCTCGATGCGCGTGTTCCCGCCGCCAGGGGTCCTGAGCCATATGTCGTAGGCGGCTTCCCAGGATCCAGTGGTGCCGCTGGGCACGGTGATGTCGAAGCTGCTCGTGTAGGTGTTGATGCCGCTGATAAGCAACCTTGGTGAAATCCCAATGTTGGGATAGGACTTGACACCCCCGGTCTGGGGATGAGTGGCGGTCACGCCCCACAAGGTTGTCGCCGTGGCCCACACGCATTCCGGGCCCGGGCCCGATCCCCAGACGTTGTTGGCGACGCTAAAGCCGCCCGCTGTTTTGTAACCTGGACCCTCATTGACGCAGTTACAGAAGGTCGAGGTGATCCCCGCGGGCACGGCCCCTGGGCAGGCGGCGGTGACGTTGCTGGTGTCGTAGGTTGTGCCACTCGCGCCACACGCAGATGTGGTCCCCGCAGTGCCGGTAGCGCCGCCTGTGGCCGTGGCCCCGCCCGTGTCGGTCGCGCCGCCGGTTCGAGTGCTACCCCCGGTCGCCGAATTGCCGCCCATGCCGGTCACGCCGCCCCTGGCCGCGGTTCCACCGGCGACGGTCATTCCTCCTGTGGTCAGGGTCCCTCCAGCGTTGCCGGTTCCACCCGTGCTGGTCGTACCCCCGGCCGAGGTTAGACCGCCGGAGGCGCTTCCGCCTGTCGACGCGGCACCGCCTGCGCTCGTCGTCCCTCCCCTGCCCGTGGTTCCGCCAGCGGATAGCCCGCCACTGCTGGTCGCCGTGCTGCCGCCAGTTCCCGTTGTGACTCCACCCGGGCTGCTCGATCCGCCCGTCGCTGTTGCGCCCCCAAGACTCGTGGCACCGCCGGCTGTCGTCTGTCCGCCGGTTCCATTGGTGCTGCCTCCGGCGCCACTGCTGGCATTCCCCCCGCTTCCACCGCAACCGACCAGAAGTGCAACGAGCAGAACCGAACCAAGCCCGCGCGGGTCCAGCCCGCTCTGCAGCCAACTTCGTGGTCGCCGTGATTTCAAGGATCGTTCCATGGTGACTCCTCCCAAACCTTGGGGTTCACGCTGCGCGCTCGCGCTGCCTAACTTGCACAGTAGCAGGGCCGGTCGCCTCTGGCTCATTCCTCGCGGGATCCAGAGACGCAGCGCGCTGGTCAGAACTGGCGAGTTGAAAGGAATGAGAGAGTCTCAATCGTTGCCATCATCCAATCGGCATAACGTTTCCCTGAGCCCGCCATCTCCAGACTTCCGAACTTGCGGCGGCCGGCGTCTTGCTCCGCATCCCGGGCTTTCGGCCTGGCTTCGCTCCCTGGCCAGCCAGCGCACACCCGGCGTTTCTATCCGACCCTGGCCATCTATTTCGTGCTGCTTTCGCTTCTGCTGGTCCCGGCAACGTGATGTCGTAGAATTCCGCGCCCGTGGTTCCGTTCTTCCATTCGCACCAAAGCCCGCTCTCTTTTTCCGAGGGGTTCCTTTTGATCCTCTGGCGACACACCGCTTTGGTGGGAGAATAGGTTTATGCTCGGCAGCATCGCGTTGTTCCTCCGCAGTTTGGAGAACGATTATCAGAGGCAGTTGAAAGACGTCGGTCAGGACGAAGCGAAGCGCCACGGATTCGACATCTTGGTGGAGTCGGCGCAATTCGATGCCAGCCACCAGGTCGCGCAGATCCGCGCGGCTATCAAGAACGCCTCTGCTACCAAGCTTGCGGCGATTCTGGTCAGCGGCGTGCACGACGAAGCATTACGCCCCGTCGCCCAGGAGGCTGCCGAGGCTAGCCTGGCGTGGGTATTGCTCAACGAAGGGGCGTTTGTTGACGACGTTCGCCGCCTGTATCCCGACCGTGCCGTCTTTGCTGTCGCGTGCGACCAGGTTGGAATTGGCCGCATCCAGGGGCAGCAGGTTCGAACCCTCCTCGGTTCCGCGGGTCGCGTATTGTGTGTCACCGGCCATCCTCAGAACGTGGCTGCCGCACAGCGTTTGCAAGGCTTGAAGCAAGTCCTCGATGGCAAGTTCGATCTTGTCGAACTCAACGCCGACTGGACCAGCGAACGTGCGCGCATGGCTGTCGCACAATGGACAAACGACATGGCCTCGGACGGAGATCTGCCCGGTATGTTCGTAGCCCAGAACGACGAAATGGCCCTAGGCGTGCGACAGGCTCTTCGCGACTTCCATTCCCAACGCAGCCTGTCGGGCCCCGACACCCCCATCACCGGATGCGACGGATCGCAGACCTTTGGCCAACGTCTCGTTCGTGAAGGGCGCCTGAAGGCGACGGTGATCATGCCCCCCGGATCGGGCGTGGCCATCGAATGGATCGCCCGCATGCGCAAGACCGGTGAGATTCCTCCGGTCCGCGTGCTTCTGCCTGCAGCGTCCTTTCCAGCCATTCCAAGCTTGAAACAGTAGCCGATCCCCCGGCAAACCTGTGGCTTTCTCCCGAAGACTCTTGGCTCGGACTTTGCGGGCGCGAGACCTCCGCTGCTGGTCCGCGTAGCATTGCGCCGCCGCCAGATCCCTACGGATCTCCTCGGCGGGCCGTGGCCGGTCGTATCGCGCTGGATGCGCCAGCTTTCTCGGGCAGATACTCCCCTTGACGCGAAACGCACAGCCCGCTGGCAGGCACCCAATTCCCGCGACAAGTCGTCGAATCCCAGGCGGCGACCACCCTAGTAAATAATCTGCGGTACGGAGCCGGCGGTCGGCGGTACCACAATGGTGAGGCAACTGGTCTGCGCCACCCACCTGAAGACGTTGTACCAAAACTGAGGCACGGTGTAGGACGTCATCGGGGTGTACCCAACACACTGAGAGTATTTGACGGCATCGTCATACTGCGGATCCGGCGTCAAACCCCATTGACTGGTGTAGGTCACCCACTCGTCGCCCCAGGCGAAGATGCGGCCTTTTCCAACCACTTTCGCCACACCAACGATGTTGGACTGAGCGCTCGTGTCGACGGTGTTCTTCCCGACCACCTGACAGTCTGAGCCGCTGCACTTGATCGACCGCCCCATAAAAACGCCGACCTTCTTCAAGTTCTTCGTGATGTCGGGCACCGCAGTCGTCCAGTTGTCGAATGGGATCGAGCCGTAGGCGCAATAGCAGAGGCTGGGTGGGTTGGGGCAGTCACTGCTGGTGAAGGTATTGTCCCCATCGTAGGTGATGCCGAAGGCAGCCACCAATTGGTTGAGCGGCTGGATCTCAATCGCGTTGTCACTGAAATAGCCCGACATCGCGATGATCGCGCCGCCCTTGTTGTTTACCCAGTCGTACAGGGCTGCAGCATCTGCGTTGGTGTACGTCCAAAGTCCATTGGGATCATAGGCGTTGGAGTAGAGAGCTTGCAGAATGATGACATCATAATTGCTGAGATCCAAGTCCGTAATGTGAGTGAACGTCTCCAGCATCTCCATGGTTGCAGTGCCCTTGGTGTTGCTGTTCATGAACGCCTGAAACGCGTCCGTGTTGTCGGTAGTGCCACTGTTCGCACCATATTTCGCCGGTTGCCCTATTGACAGAATGCGCACAGGTTGACAGAGAGTGCAGGTGCCGGCCTCGTCGCACTGATACCCTTTGAGATCGGGAGGCGCTTCTACGCTGCCTGCGTCAAAGGCACTGCCCATCCCCGAAGGATCGGGGTTGAGGACGATGATGCCACCTCCTGCACCGCCATCACCACCACCGCTGCCCGCGGTTCCACCTCCACCGCCCGGAGAACCGCCGCTGCCGGACGTTGCCTCCACCGTGGCCCCAGCGCAGGCCAGCCAGAGCGAGAGTGCAGAAATGCCAACCAGGAACATTCGATGCGATTTCACGACAGATAAACAACCTTGTTTGGATGGAAGAGATAGCCTCAGAAAGGATACCATGCATCTTGCTCAAACCAGCTGCCGCGCGGCGAGTTCGTCCTTCAGGTAGGCGTAGTAGATGGGCGCGGCCACGATGCCGGGCAGACCGAAGGCGGATTCCATGATCAGCATGGCGATGAGTAGTTCCCACGCACGGGCGCTGATCTGACTGCCCACGATGCGTGCATTGAGGAAGTACTCGAGTTTGTGGATGACGATGAGAAACCCCAGGCACGCCAGGGCGCCCCCGAGGGAGTGATTAAGTCCGACGATCACGATGATGGTGTTCGAGATCAGATTGCCCACCACCGGTAGGAGGCCAACCAAGAATGTGATGGCGATCAGGGTTTTGACGAGCGGCAGGTGCACGCCGAAGAGGCGCAGACCCACTAGCAGGAAGAGCGCCGTCAGCGTGGTGTTCACCGCCGAGATGCGGACTTGCGCGAAGACAATGCGACGGAAAGCATTGGCCAGGCGGGCAATTCGTTCAGCGAGGGCGCGAGCCAGCGGGCGGGTGAAGGTGTGCGGGCGGACGTCCGTGAGGGAAACTATCCCGCCCACCACCAGGCCGATGAGGATGTGCGCTAGCGCTCGGCCGAAGTCTTCACCGGCGGTCTGTAGGCCACGAGCGTGCGATTCCAGCCAGCGCACCGTGGCTTCCCTCAGTTCGGCCGCGTTGTCAGGGAGGTTCTCCGTCACCGACGCAGGCAAAGTGGCGCGGGCCTGATTGATGATCTGCGCCATCTTCTGCAGCAGCCGGGTGAGGTGCCCCTCGCCCCGCAGATACACCACCAGCCAGGTCACCGCGGCCGTCACGAGCCCGACCACCAGCACGGCCAGGGCCGACACCGCCACCACCCGTGCCCGTTCGTTGGAAAGATGCCGCTGCCATAGCGGCGCGGTGAGGTGAACTAGCTCGTACACCAGGAGCCCGGCCAGAAGCGCAGGCAAGAGGTGCAACCACAGCACGGCCAGCAGGGCGAGCCCCACGAGCATCCAGGCCGCCACCTCGGACCGCGTCGGCGCCGGCAATTTCGGACTCGGCGGTGTGGATTCTGGCTCGGGCATGATCATCTCCCCACCTCCGCAATCCTCCGCCAGCCTTGCAGCCGGTCCAAGCTCTTTCGCGACTGCATTTCGCGTCAATCGGTGGTCTCTCAGGCATCTTCCTCGACCGCCTCGCTGACGGTGGAATCAGCCTGGCGCCAGAATGAGCCACTCTCCCCTTTCGCCGATCGAGGGAAGGCGCAACTTTGCTCGGACGCACACCTAGGCGGCACCCACAGGATCGGCGCACCACGAACTCGGTCGCGAGCTGGGTTCGTTCGACCACAGGCCGGCCCGCCAGTCGCTACAGCTTGCTGCTGGCCCCGCTGGTGCCGTAATCGAGCAGCTCGATCGTCCACCTGCCGTCGTCGGAAGTCCCCTTCACAGCCCCGTTGATGGGGACGGCCGGGTGGAACCACGTGGTTGACTTGAGGGCCTTGCCAAGAACCGAGACCTGAACTGCGACCTTGGCGCAGCCTTGGAAGGTACCCGCCGGAACGGTAACGGTTTCCTTGACCGCCTGGGATGCATCCGCCGAAAACATGCCGGCCTGAGCCAGGACTTTGAACTGGTTCTTCATGAAGGAGGCCAGTGGCATCGTGGCAAAGTCAATGGTCTGTGCCGACTTGTCATCGGTCTTAGTGACCACCTTCAGCAGGACGTCCACCGCCTCGTCAGCCGTTCGGGGCATGCGACTGTAGAGGATCTTGGCGAGGGTGTGGTGAAAGTAGTCCTGCCGGTCGATCTCCAGCCACATCCCACCACTTTCCGCTCCCACGACGCTGACGCGCTGAATGGCGACATTTCCCTTGTCGTCCACCGTGCGCTGGGCAATCCACTGCCCAACCGCCCAGGGCATAGGATCGTAGGCCGGCGGTGCCGCCTGATTGCGGCTTGGCGTCTGGAACGAGCCTGCCAAGGTGTCGGTGGCGGCCTTCATCTGGGGGTTGATCGAGGGTGCGCAGCCTGCCAGGCCAAGCGCCAGGATGACAGTGAGGATGTTACGCATGAGGTCGCTCCTTCTTTCTACGAGTTGGCCCGCATCATTGCCATGAAAAGGGAAAGCGCTGAACAAATCCGCCTAGCTGAGTCGTCCTCTTCAACGCAGAACTGAATCAATGGCCCCCTAGGGCGGACTCGTGCCGCGCCGCAAGTGGCCACCTGCGGAACCCCCGGGGCTTGCCGCGCAGCGTCCACCCATGCGTGCCGCTGGCTGCGACGAAATCACGAGACCACCAATTCGCCAGACCCGAACTGACCCCGGCCCGCCCCGTAAGTCCACAGCGCGAGCACGCATACACTGTCGCTGACGCCACGAGACCACGGAGTCTAGGAATGCTATCCGCCAGATCTATCCCCCGCACACTTCCGCTCCTGCGACGTCTGAGCGTGATGGGCGCTGCCCTGCTCGCCGATCTCGGCCCACGGCCATTCGGGGGCGAACACAACTGCGAAAGGATCTAGCACCAATGAGTCCGATGAAAACCTCCACGGGTCTGTCTGTAATGACGTCTTTCCTGGCCCTCTTGTTGCCGGCAGGTGCGGCTCGGGCGGCGGATGCCGGTGCAAAAACGCTGATTGACTACTTTCAGCCAACGCCCATTGTTTGCCCGTTGACATCGAGTACCTGGGGCGCGGCTGGCGTCCTTCCGCGAGATACCTGCAATGGCCTCGAAGATTCGACCAACAAGCAGTGGCAGTATTGGGACGGGAAGATCCTGAAGGGCCCGGACGGCAAGCATCACATGTATGCAGGCCAGTGGCCGCAAAGCAAAGGTTTTTCCGACTGGCCCAATTCGGTCATTGCGGAGGCGGTCAGCAGCGGAACGGTCGTAGGAGCTTACACCCTTAGCACGACAACTCCTTTCACTGGAGACGAGCAGAACGTCACCGGAGCCGTCCTCAGCGATGGCACCTACGCCCTTCTCGATAGTCTGGGCAACAAAGGCACAGGCAATATTTACACTTCAACTTCACTCGCCGACCCATGGACGTCGAAAGGACAGTTCCAGATTACCGGTGGCTCCACTTCGACGCAAACAACGGAAAACCTGACTATCTGGGCAAATGCTGATGGCAGCTTCGAGATCATGAGCCGGAGTTTCCAGGAGATGGTCAGCACCGGCAACATTCTTGGGCCGTACACGATTAAGACAACCGTTCCGAGCCTTCAGAGCCAGGGCTATGAGGATCCAGTGATCTGGTGCAGCGGTGGCCAATACCATCTGGTTGCCAACGCCTACAATGCTCGAAAAGCAAATCACTACACGTCGGCTGATGGTATCAACAATTGGAAGAACATGGGATTGGCGTACGATCCGACCAGCGACTTCGTGCGCTATATCGACGGAACCGTCAACCATTGGTACAAGATGGAGCGGGCCGGCGTTGTTGTGGAGAGTGGCCATGTCACTGCCTTCACCTTCGCCGTCATCGACGTTGACAAGAACTCGGACGTGGCCAACGACACCCATGGGAGCAAGATTATTGTTGTTCCGTTCGACGGGGTGGCGTTCGACCGTGAAAACCCAGGACCCGGCAGCGCAGCCTGCCCGGCTGATTCTGGCGGTACGCTTGACGCGGGCCAAGCTGGCGGTTCGGGTGGAACGGGTGGAACGCTCGGCGCGGGCGGTGCCACGGGTGCGGGCGGCAGGACCGGAACCGGCAGCGCAGCGGCTGCGGGCGGCCAAACCGGCTCGAGCGGGAGCACGGGAAGTGGCGGCGCCACGGGAGCCGGCGGCAAAATGGAAACCGGCGGCACGGGAGCGATGGCTGGAGCACCCGGAACCGGCGGCGCAGCGCCACTCGGTGGAACGTCGGAAACCGGGGGCGCGGCAGGAACGGGCGGGAAGACGGGAAATGGGGGAATGGGGGGCGCCGCGAAAAGTGGGGGCGCACTCGCAACCGGCGGCGATGTGGCAAGCGGCGGCGGGGTTGCGACGGGCGGAGCAGTCGGAACGGGCGGATCGGCCGAAGCTGGCGGCGCACGCAACACTGGCCCAGTCGGGGCTGGGGGCAGTGCTGCGGGTGGCACGGCGGCAGGTGCGACTGGCGGCTCGACCCTTGCGGTGGGCGGAACACCGACGAGTGGCGGCTGCTCTTGTCGCATGGCCGGGGCCCAGAGAACCAGCCGTAACGGCTCCACTCTCCTGGCCCTTCTTGTGTTGGCACTCCGTCCGAGTCGAAAGCGTCACCGGTGAATCAGCGCAGTGGATGCGCACACCCTTCCTACCCTAACCCGGTGCTGAGCGAAAAACGCCCGGGCCTCTCTCTGACGTCGCGGTGACTCTTTGGCTGGCACCGGCTGTCGGGGCTATTCGAGGTACAACTCCGCGCTCGCGAGAGTCCCCGATGATCCATCAGTCCCGCCAGCGATAAGCACCGTCCCGTTGGGCAACAGCGTCGCCGTGGAGAGTATCCGCGACACCGTCAGGCTGCGGGTCACCGTGAACGTCCCAGTGCCTGGGTCGAATAACTCCGCGCTCCCTGCATCATCGCCGCCGGCGATGAGCGCCGTCCCGTTGGGTAGCAAGGTCGCCGTGTGATCGGCCCTTGCCACGCTTGGACTACCGGCTCTTGCAAATGTGCCGGCGCTTGGGTCGTATATGTCCGCACGTGCGAGCGCCCCGAGGCCGCCCCCGGTGCCGTCGACAATGAGCACCTTCCCATTGCTTAACAAGGTCGCCGTGTGCCGGTCCCTTCCCACGGTCATGTAGCCCGTCAGGGCGAAGGTACCGGTGCTTGGGTCGTATAGCTCTGCGCTGGCAAGATTGTCGGGAAAGTCGCCATCCCCGCCCGCAATGAGCACCATCCCACCGTCCAACAAGGTCGCCGTGTGTGATTCCCTTGCCACAGTCGTGCTGCCCGTCGCTGCGAATGTACCGACGCTTGGGTCGTATAGCTCCGCAGTCGCGAGCGGTGTGCTGAGCATGTTGTCGATTCCGCCGACGATCAGAACCTTCCCATTGGGCAACAACGTAGCCGTGTGATAGCACCTTCCGTCGCTCATGCTGCCGGTTGCCGCGAATGTGCCGGCGACCGGGTCGTATAGCTCCGCACTTGCCAACTGCGGGCTCAAGACGGCCTGTCCACCCGCGATGAGAACCTTCCCGTTACGCAACAACGTAGCCGTATGGCACTGCCTCGCTGCAGTCATGCTGGCGGTATTCGTGAATGTGCCAGCCGCAGGGTCATATAGCTCTGCGCTCGCGAGAGTCTGGCCCCGGTTGTATCCGCCAGCAACCAGCACCAACCCGGAGTCTAACAAGGTCGCGGTGTGGCTCTCCCTGGCCACGGTCATGCTGCCCGTCGGCGTGTCCGATCCGACAGACGCGCCGCAGGGGCCGATCTTCCCTGAAGATGGAGCGGACGTGTAGAGGATGGTGAGGGAACTGGCAGAGCTTTGATTGACGACGGGGAGGATGTCCTGTCCATCGCATCCGCACATTCCTGCCGGAGTGAGACAATCGCTTCCTTGGCAGTTGCCCTGCACGCAAACGCCCCTTGCTGCACACCCATCGGCAACCGCATAGCCGCAGCTCAGGCCTCCAGAACAATCGGCGTCGCTCGTGCAGGCGACGCCGACGCCGGGCTGGGAGTCAAGAGGCATGCCGGGAGAATAGGGGCTAATATCAGATTCGGGTATGCCGAGATCCCGCGCGAGATAGCTCCAAAAGATAGAGTCTGGGGATCGCGCGCATGTGCCCGGGATGTCCACGTACTGGCAGCCGGTCGGGTCCGCGATCACCGTCAGGCTGCGGCCGTTGGCGAGAAGGAAGGTGAGCTGGTAGGTGACACCATAGTCTGGGGGACAAGAGCGAAAACCTGAGGGACCCAAGCTATCCACGGGCAACGCAAGCGCCGTCTGGTACGCGTCCTGAGCCTTGGCCGCATCGGTCACCGTGACCTTCACGGGCGGCGCGGGATTGGACGGGATCGTGGTTGTGGTGCTGAACTTGAGCTCCGTTACTTCGTCGACGGCAGGAGGTGTCCCTCCGGCCAGCACTGTGCAATTGCCCGAACCCGTACCGGTCGTGCCCCCGGTCCCGCCGATGCCCCCGCGGCCACCGCGGCTCGTCGTGCCACCCGCGCCGGCGATGCCACCCGCGCCGGTCGTGCCACCGACCGTGGTCGTACCGCCGGCCGAGATGAGACCGCCCGCCACACTTCCGCCAGTCGACGTCACACCGCCAGTGCTTGCTGCGCCGCCAGCGCCGGTTGTGGCCGGAGTCATGCGGCCGCCCGTGTCGGTCACGCTAGTACCGGCGCTGGTCACGCCACCCGCGCCGCCCGACCCCAGGGGCGCATCGGACAGCCCAGCATCCCCACCGGCACCCAGGGCACCATCGCCAAGGGGGCCCGTGGTTCCAAGCGGGGGCCCGGAGGCGCCGCAGCCCAAAGCCAGCACAGAGAGTCCCAAGGGACTGCACAAGCGGTACAAGGCGCGAAGGCTAGTCTTCATAAGTAGTTAGAGGCGCAGTTGCGCCAACTGAGGTCAAAGAAAGGGCAACTCTAGGGACAACGCGCAATGGTCGGTCGTGGGCCTCACGGCCTCACCAGCCATGCGCATCGCATGGCGATTGCGATCCCCAACCAGACGCGCCAGCTCCAGAGGAGCGCTTAAACACGCTCGACATCGCGCCGAAACGGGCTCACTTCCGCTTGTTGAAGAAAGCCTTGCGCAGATCGTCGGTCTCCTTCGGGTCGACGTAGCGGAAGCCCGCCGGTATCATGAAGCGCTGCCCATCGTCGAAGTCCAGGATCACATCCACCGGCCCCTTGTCCCCACTCGGGGTTACGAGGTTGATCTTGTCTTTGGACGAGATGACGACCTGCTCGGACACGTGACGGCCGAATGCAACACGGACCCCCGTCTTGCCTGGCTGCAGACCGGCCCCGATGATGTTCACCGAATCACCGCCCGCCGTGATGCCTTCGTCCGGTTCCACCCGGTCAATGCGGAGCCGGGCTTCATCACAGGCAGCCAGGAATGTCAGGACCATAGCAGCCAACGACAGCCCCAAGACGCGTTTCATGTGCACTCCTCCTTGATTGGATGGCACCCTAGACCCCAGCCCGCTCGAATCTGCGCGCCCCGCTCAGAATGCCTCAGCGTGGCAGCAAGCATATGAATATCTCTCAACCCGAAAAATGGCAAGCAGTTCTCACCGAGAAGCCCGGCGCAAGCGGCAAGCGTGTCACCGGCATGGATGGCCGAGTCGGGCTGCAGCAATCTTCGAATCCACATCGACTCCTGGATTTGAAACTCCATCCGCACCGGCGGGCACGTGCCGCCACCAGCTCGTCCGTCCGGTCATCTCGCCGAAAACTCGTCCCGCCCCGTTCGCGGGTATGACGAGCGCCGGAACGCCTCAATCATTGAGTTGGGGAAAGGTGACCCCGACCTGCGCGAGAACGCAGCGCACTAGCAAGGTGAGCCGATGTCGTGTTGCCGCAGCAAAGCGCTCGACAGGAAGTCGACGGTCCTGGCATGCTTCCTGGCATCAATATGTCAGCAATGACGAACGCGAAAAGGGGGCTTCCGGACGGTTTGTCGTCGTCCACAAGCGTTCTTGAGCCATGGGTGCCGAACAGCAGATTTCTCTACTAGGGCGGATTGCGGTTTCGGCGAAGCTCATCAGCCAAGAGCAGCTCCTCGAAGCCTTGCAGGCCCAGGACCACCTGGGAGCGACCAAGCGGCTGGGCGATATCCTGCTGGAGCTTGGGTACATCTCGCAGGCCCAGCTCGAATGGTTGTTGCGCGCGCAGCAGACTCTGCTGCAGCGCGAGCGACAGGTGGAAGCGGAGAGGCAGCACCGGGCGAACCTTGAAGAGCAGCGGTCAGGGGCCGAGGACGGAACCGCTACGTTGCCCCAAGCAGAAACCTCGTCGCAGCCGCAAGCGTCCACCCCACGGTCAAGCGCGGCGCCCGTGCCCGCACAGACCGTCCCCTCGGCACAGGCGGCTCCGCCAATGCTCCACCGCATTCTGGCCAGAGGGATGCAGCTTGGCGCCAGCGACGTTCACATACACACCGGACTGCCCATTCAAATGCGGGTGGGCGGCCAATTGCTCAAGGCCAAATCGGCGCCACTCGATCCCGCACAATCCGAGTCCCTCATCTTGGAGATTCTGACAGCGGAAGAGCGCGCCGCCTTTGGCGCTCACAACGATCTGGATTTCGCCTATACCATCGCCAGCGTCGGCCGCTTTCGCGGCAATGTCTATCGGCAGCGACGAGGTATCGACGCGATCTTCCGCCCCATTCCACTCCAGCCCCCCACGCTCGATCAGCTTGGGTTGCCGAGATCTCTGGCGCGCCTCACCTCGTTTCATCAGGGCCTGGTGCTGGTGACCGGACCGGCCGGTTGCGGAAAATCATCCACCCTGGCCGCGCTCATCAATCTCATCAATGAAGATCGCCCCGACCACGTCATCACGGTCGAAGATCCGATCGAGTTCGTGCATCGTTCGAAGGCCTGTGTGGTCAACCAGCGCCAGGTCCGCAAGCACACGGAATCCTTCGCCAGCGCGCTGCGGGCTGCCTTGCGCGAAGATCCCGACATCCTCGCCATCGGCGAGCTGCGTGACCTGGAGACGATCTCGCTGGCCATCACCGCGGCGGAAACTGGGCATCTGGTGCTCGGCACCTTGCACACCAACGATGCCGCCCGCACCATCAACCGTATTCTCGACGCCTACCCGCCCGACCAGCAATCGCAGATCCGGGCCATGATCTCCGAATCCTTGCGCGCCATCGTTTCGCAGCGCCTGGTTCCCACCGTCGATGGTTCAAGGCGCGTGCCTGCCCTGGAGATCCTGCTGGTGAACATCGCCGTGTCAAACCTCATTCGCGAGGAACGGGTCTTCCAACTGCGCTCGGTCATGCAGACCGGCCGAACTCTGGGCATGTGTCTGTTCGACGATTCGCTGCTGGATCTTGTGCGCAGTGGGACCATCAGCAAGGAAATGGCACGGCGGCACTGCGAAGATCCCAAGCTCTTTGCCTAGAGAAACATGGCACGCCTCGACCAGCTCTTTCGCTATCTCAAGGACAACAAGGGGTCAGACTTGCACCTCGCGGCAGGTCTCGAACCGCGCATTCGTCGTCACGGCCACCTGGAACAAGTACCTGATTGGCCGGTCCTGACCGATGCCGACCTGAAGGAGCTCCTGCGCGAGATTCCGACATCCAAGCAGTGGCAGCATTTCGAAGAGAAGCTGGACCTGGACTTCGCGTATGGCCTGGAAGGGGTTGCCCGCTTTCGCGCCAACTATCTCAATCAGGAGAATGGTGTGGGGGCCGTGTTTCGTATCATTCCGGAGGAAATCATTCCGCTTGAAAGGCTCGACCTGCCGCCTGCCACGGAGGGTCTGGCCCATCTCGAGCATGGATTGGTTCTGGTGACCGGACCCACGGGTTCCGGCAAGTCGACCACGCTGGCGTCGATCATCGACAAGATCAACCAGGTGCACGACCGGCACATCGTGACCATCGAAGATCCCATCGAATTCGTTCACCCGAGCAAGAAATCCACCATCTCACAGCGCGAGGTGGGGACCGACACCGAGAGCTTCGCATCCGCTCTGCGGGCAGCCATCCGTCAGGATCCCAACGTCATCCTGGTCGGGGAAATGCGCGATTTCGAAACCATTTCATTGGCCATCACCGCGGCCGAGATGGGTGTTCTGGTCTTCGGCACGCTTCATACCAACAGTGCGTGCAAGACCATCGACCGTGTCATCGATGCCTTTCCCACCGATCAGCAGCGTCAGGCGCGCAGCATGCTGGCCTCGTCGCTCGCCGCGGTCGCGTCGCAACTGCTTCTGCGCACCGCCGATGGCAAGGGACGCGTCGCCGCCTTGGAGTTGCTCTTGCGCACTTCTGGCTTGCCCAATGTGATCCGAGAGGGCAACACCTTGATGATCAATTCGATCATCCAGGGCGGAAAGAAGGTGGGCATGCAGTCCATGGACGACTCCCTCTACGCCTTCGCACAACAGGGTCGCATCAGCGGCGAAGATGCTTGGCTCAAAGCGAGCAACAAGAAGCGCTTCGAGGAATTTGCCCCACCGGGCTAGCGGCCCATGCGGGTGGACTGAAGAAGCCCCGGGCGGCACGGGGCGCACTCAAATGACAAATGGCCGCGGGCTACGGCACGTAGGCCGGACCCTGGCCGTTGCGATTCCCCAATCCCGCGATAGCCGCAGAAGGTCGTGTCCGTGGACGTAGCG
>Ga0182010_10000277_pt1 | contig 29715 bp, 26 predicted proteins | sample 611E1MmetaG_FD_120488 | JGI IMG/M metagenome (GOLD analysis project Ga0182010, IMG submission 120488) | Permafrost microbial communities from Stordalen Mire, Sweden - 611E1M metaG | ecosystem: Environmental > Terrestrial > Soil > Wetlands > Permafrost | place: Sweden: Stordalen | collected... | reverse complement strand
GGATAAGATCCGCCGGCAGAACCTCCAAGTGCAGGGAAGCCCGGTAATAATCCAGCTGAAGCAATCCCAACGGTCTTTATAAATTTTCTCCTGTCTGTCATATTAAATTAAAATTACCGAATGAGTTTACATAAAATTAAACTAATAATTCTATTAAAGATACTCAGATTCTAATATATGAGTCTTTCTATTCACTAATTGCAGATCACCGCAATTTAAGGAACAGGACTGACCACTTTTCGGTATAGAAAAAGGTTACAGATTGGAAGCATTAATATTTGAAACCTCCATAAACAAAGAAATTAAACCATTTTCTAAGTTTTTTTGTCTTAGACTTCCAATTCCGTTCTCACATGAGAAGCAATTATTTCATGACATCCATCAAAGGCCTGCCATACTGAATTGCACCAGCTTTTTATCTTTAAATCGCGCTGTACTCCCGGTGGTGTTTCCATGACTTCTAAAATCGAAATTTCTCCTCTTTGTTCCGGCAGTTTAAAAGCCGGCCATACTTTTTTATTTTTTGACATTTGTATATGTGCCATTTGGACCTGCTTCCCGGAATAGTTCTTTTCAATGAACAGATAAAGTCCTGCCAGAGCAAATGTAATTGCAATGGGTTTTGTTTTATCATCAGCATGTTGTGCAGTATAAGCATCAACAACATGCTGATGAATAAAATATATCTTATCGGGATGATCGAGCGTATAATATGCCAGTTCATTATACAGATCCTGGTCAGATTTCTTCATTTCTCTGGCTTTACTTTATTCTATAATTTAATAATTTCCTAAAATTATCAGGCTATTCCTGCTTTTTAAAAAGCATCGGATAATATTCTCCGATTAATGATTTTGACTTATCAGAAAGTTTATCAATCTGAATCGGTTTATCTTGCGGCCTGGTTTGTTTTTGATTAATTTCTCCCATAAGACTCCAGTTTCTTGTACTGCCTGATACCGGTTCTTTAACTCCTATGTCGTACCGTGTAAAGTCTATAACCATTTCATCCCCAAATTTCAAATTCTTCAGTAATGCCAATCTGAATTTTTTATTCATAAACCATCTGATCACTTTATCAGAGTCAGAACCGCCTATTCCTGATCCTTTCTCTTCAAACTGATAATTAAAGCTATTGGATTTATATTGTTCTCTCCAGATCATTCCAAATTCTCCCTGTGTAATGAATTTAACATCAGGCCATCGTCTTTTAATTTCACTTAGCCATAAAGTAAGTCCGTCGAGTTCAATCGGAAGAGAAACTTCCCAGCAATTTGTGACCCATGCAAAGCCATTAAGAACAAAACCCTTATCAAAATGAATGGCTGTAGTATATAACATCTCTTTACACCCTGTATCCAAACCATATTTCCCGAGAGTCTCTATTGGGCCAACGCCCATCCTGCTGTTAAAGCCTTCCGAGAAACCCTGACGTCTGGCTGACAAGAAATCCATGGTCCAGCCATCCAGGTTCACACAATCAATAAAATCTGTGTGTCCTTGGGCGGGTTTACAAAAATGTTCTTTTGACGGATAGTAAGGATATGAAGGAGCTCCATCCCCATCTTGATTGTCAATCGCAAACTGACTCCACACATTGCCCTGGCATACATGGATTCCTTCCTGTTCTGAAAGAAATTCCTGGTTTTTTGATGATAAAAACCCTGCGACAATACTCAGCGGACGATAATTATTGCCAACAATAGATGATACCTTGGCTAACCCATCATGCAAATCATTGTTAACCTGCTCAGTAGAATTATAGGCGTTCGCAAAATATGCTCCGGGAATAAATGTAATTTCGTCTCCGAATTTTTTATGATACCCTACCACAAGATCCCTTATTTGCCTGTAATTTGAAGTTGTATCATGTAAAGCCAGCCAGCTTAATGCCCAGGTTATCCTGGCTCCCGGAAAACCTCTGGAAATAGCTTCCCTGAACTTAACCACTCGCAAAGGTGTATGGAGGCTTCTCTCGTTTTCTCCTGCATTCTTATTCCTGGAAACCTCAATCTGGTTAACGCGGATTACCGCATTAAATGTCAGAAAACGATTTCCGGTCAACCCGGTCTGTTTCTGGTCTTTATTCCCTTCTCTATATATAAAACCGGTTAATGAAAAAACCAGCAAGACTAAAAACAATAACCTAGTATACTTATAAACCATAATCTATCTATTCTTTAAATTATTAAGCTCCGATATGTTCAGATTTTTTGTGACCTTAATTGTTTTTGCGTTTGATTTGACTCCGAATTTCAGAACCCCGTTTTTATCGCTTTTGCTTTTAATGATTGTACCTCCATCGTAGATCGTATAAGAGCTATCTGTTGCAGAAACATCGATGGTGTATAATATTTTTCCCAGCTCATTCTTTGAAGACTGGATCCAGTTATACTCATCTATTCCCCATTTTACAATTTCAATCGATATGTTTTCAGCCGTTTGTGCCCTGAGTGAGTATAAATTATTTTTCTCCTTAAAATAGACCAATTCATTCTTGTCAGAATAAAAGCCAAAGTCACTTTTTGAAGATATTTTAAACTGTCTGTCAGATATAAAATAGTTATTTGTAGCCAATCCGATTTTAAGTTTGTTCTGCCTGAAATTATAAATCAGCTCAGTCCCTGATAATTTTGCCGGAAGATGCGGGTTTAAATAAAGCCTGTTGTAAAGAGGATTAATCCCGTAAATGGCCTTATAAAGCCCCACAAGCGCAAGACTGTTTCCTGAGAGGATATCATCTCCCAGGCCATCCTGATTGATTCTGCCATATCTCTGGAACGCCAGGCCATCTTTTTCGTACCGGTTCAAAACATTATCAATATATTTCAGGGCCAGATCAGGTTTGTAATTCGCGTAAGCTTCAACACCGATGCTTCCCCATGATAGAAATATATCACCGTTTTCATAAGCAGGAAAAGGAAATTGCCAGTCATTACCTTCTCCGGTGGCATACGGATACAAACATATTGGCCAGAAGAAAAGATTTTCCCTATGTGTTTGTTCTTCGATTTTATCCAGAATAGCATTGCGTCTTATAGTATCGTCACACAGGCCATATACAATTGCCATAAGATTTACTGGAATCACAAGATTGTCGCCATGGATAGACTTGTCCTTATCTAGCCAATGTATGTACCATTTATTTTTACTGCTCCAGAAGCCTCCATTCTCTGCCGGTTTGTTAAAACTGATTTTAAGTTCTTCGGCAAAAGTCGAATAGTAGTTTGCTCTTTCCGGATCACTCAATTGGTTTTCCACATCGGCCCATAAGGTTAGAGCATGATATAATTTAGCGTTTACAAATGCATTTTCGAATGAGGCCCATATAATATCGATCCAGTCGCTTCCCTTTTTTCCGGAATGAGAATCCGTCATCATTTCAACTAAATGATTGTGATTTGAATCTCTTTTTAACATATAATCCAGAGCCATCTCGCAGCTTCTTTTATGACCGGAAACCCAATTTATATCACCTGTCAGGTTATATAGGTCTGCTACATTCGCTACAAAATCAGGGTTTGAGTCCATCAGATATCCCCATTGAGCTTCATAGAAGCCTTTATTTGTAACTGTGCCGGGCATAGCATCCTCATTGAGATAAGCCCATCGTGCCAGAACCCGCCCGTCAGGCTGAATAGCATTATCACGGTAAAAATCAAGGCATTTTTTGTACCCTTGTATATAACTGTCATCGTTGATACCGATGGCAAACTGGGCAATATACTGCTCGTGCAAACAAATTGGCCCATAAGGGGTATGCCAGCTGTTGGCTCCAAAATGCTTTTCATCGATAACTCCTATCCTGGCAATCGTATTCAATAAACTGGTCACCTGTTTCCCATTCTCTCCGACAAATTTACCCCTGTTATATGTTTCATTATAGTTTACATAGGATAAAGAAATTGTTTGAACATATTTCCCTGAAGGAACAAAGTAAGTATTCCATACATCTGTTTTTCCCCGGATAAACCTGCTCCTTTTTTCAGTTTCATAGCGGGGAATTAGTTCGCTGTCGGAAACAGAAATATTATAGATCAGTTTATCTTCAATAGAACGGCTGTACTTCATTGCCACCTTTTTCCCTTTTGCTATTACGGAAACCTTTAATGCATTTCCTGTTGTACCATTCCAAAAAATGGAGCAATCAGTATGAACTCCATATGTACACAGCTTCTGGTTAAAAAGATAAAACCAGGCAAGTCCTCCATATCCGAGAAAAGCGCCATCCCACGTTTTAAAATTATTAAAATTGAAGGAAGGAAAGGCAGCCTCTTCAAGAGATAAAGGTTTTGGAAAAGATCTTTCTATATCAAATCTGATATCGTTTTCGGTAATTAAAAAATTCCAGTTTTCTATAACCGGAGTATCATCGTTACCATATTTTAAGTTGCTTACCGACACCGAATTTTTTCCGGTCTTAATTGCAGGTACAGATGTGAGTTTAAGAGTAGAATATGTATTGGCGGCTGTTTTAATCGAAGAAAAAATACCAGCCGGCCCTGAGATTACAGATTGTCCATTGATATTTAAACCGGAAATATTGCATTTCCCGTTATAATCAAGAGTAATCATAATTTTGGCATTGCCAAAGATTATGACCTTGGTTGATGAATTATTATTAATAACGATATCGCCTGCATTGCAAAACTCACACATGAAAAGAAATAGAATTATTGCTCCTGACCGGCAGAACTTATTGCTCATAGTTAATTTTTTAATTCTTAATGTAGAAGGGACTACTAACAAAAGTAATTAGTTTTTATCCCACTCTTTCTCCAAAGAGATAAAAGTTATGGTTTTATCTATCATATCATTCAGATTCTTTATAAGAACGTCGGGATTGATCTTTGATGAAAGGGAAAGATTAAAAAGGGCACTAGTTTATCCTGATAATTGGTATGAGCCAGGTATCGTTTTATTCATTCGTGACTCAGAGTCACACTTTTCTGTGAATCATCATAGAAAAGTCTGAGTTGATGCTCATTTACTTCGAACGACTCTATGTCGTAGATAATTTTTGAAAACATATCTCCCCAGACAGGCTGTGCGATCTTGGTTCCTCCATAGGATACAATGTGGATATATCTTCCCGCCAAAGTATACTTTCCTGTCATACTGTTGGTAGTACAGTAGCCCCAGAGAGAATCATCAGCGAAAGTGAGAATCACGTCCAGGCCGTTCCAGGAATCAACATCAGTTTTTACTGTTATTGTACCTTTTTCGAAATCCTCATATGAGATAACCTTCCATTTCCCATTAATATTTGATATTCCGGAGTCATCGCGGAAATTTTCATTTATCCGTTCTTTATCGCAACTGACGGTAAATATGAAACTGAAAAGAATTACTTTAAATAGGTTTTTCATGACCGTTAATTCAGGGTTATCTCAAATAACAAATAATATGCCATAGAGTTGTACAAAAACAGTAAAATTTCATTCAGTTTTTCTTAAATTTTATACCTCTCAAAATAAAAAGCTGTCATGTATTTCTATCAGTCTCAATATTGAGAATTCATAACTCCAATGAAGGTCTTTCAGTAAGGGAGCAAACATTTCCATGATTTTGATTGTTATATTTTAATTACACAAGAAATAGATTTTTTATCCATAAATAATTATAAAAACTTAAAATTTAATGCCATGAGTAAACATTATGCAAATGCAAACTGGGAAGGGAACCTGGTTAAAGGTAGCGGGAAGTACACCCTTAAAACGAGCGGTTATGAAGGTAAAATTAAATTTTCATCACGTTTTGAGGATGATAAAAGTGCCTCGAGCCCAGAAGAACTGATTGGGGCAGCCCTTGCGAGCTGTTATTCAATGGCACTTGCGCATGCGCTTGATCAGGCAGGCAACACTGCTGATAAAATTGAGACCTCTGCTGAGGTTACTCTTGGTAAATCAGTTGATGGATTCTCAATATCTGAGATCTTACTGAAAACAACGGGAAAAGTCAAAGGTATCGAAAATAAAAAATTCCAGGAGATAGCCGAAAAGACAAAATCAGGTTGTCCTGTATCAAAAGCTCTGACCGGTACAATCATTAAACTTGAAGCCGTTTTGGTTTAAATGTCACTAATGTTACAAATCGTCCGTATTGTTTGAGTAGCCTTAGAGTTTTATTACCCCTCCGGACATTTATATAGATTTTGGTTTGGCCAGATCGGCTATAAGGCCAAAATGGTCACTGGCCCAAACGCCATTAACGGGTTCATCAAAGTATGCGATCGCATTTTAATATGTCAAGAGCATTTCCTCCATGTGCTCCAAAACGGACAAAAATATAATCTATACGGCGGAAGGGCCAATCGCGAAATGGTTTCATACCTTTCACAACCCCATCAATAACAAGTGGATTCACAGGGGTGAAAGTGTGTCCCGAATCATCAGGATGAGTGCTTTCCCAGGCATCTCTGTAGCAGACACTCATGTAACCCAGAGATTGTCTGCCTGTAATGAAACGTATACTTGCGGAATCATGATCAGCATCAAGATCACCTACTAGTATCACCTGTTGTTTGGTGAGGTCCGCCAGGTCTTCAACGAACCTTATGGCTTTCACGGCTTGCAATTCGCGTTCAAACTCTAAGTTTAACTGCCAGTTAGGAAAATGATTAACAAAAAGCAAAGAGCCAATGGGATCGGGGGCAATGATTTCCGCAATAAGAGTTGCACATGGGAATCCTGCTGTCTGCGGAGTCACCTTCAAATCAACCTCCTGAACTTCTCCAATTGGCCAGCGGCTCGCAATTGAAATACCCATCCCGTTGGGATCGCGCTCTTTCGAGTGAGCGATGTTGAAGCCCGGACCAAGAAGATCAAATACCTGATCATAATCATCCGTTTTTATAGATTCATGGAAAGCCACCATATCTGGTTTCAGGTCATTAATTCTTTCGATCAGCACCTTGCGCCGGCTATCCCAATTTCCAAATCTCTGCCACAGGTTAAGTGTCAGAACGCGAAACTGAGCAGGTGATTTTCCGGAATTATTATCTTCTTTTACCATTTTATCGTCAGTACAAAACAAAGGTGAGCACTCAACCAATGATTATTGTTGTACAACTTTTAAAATAATTTATATCATTCACACATTATATATTGACAGTAGGTTGTTATAAATTAAAAATAGAATTAAGTCAAATACGAGAAAAGAGAATAAAAATCGTAAAATTGTGAAGAAGTAACAAAATGTATTATGGTCATAGTTATTCAGTGTAAGGATGGAGTGGGTCTGGTTGCAGCCATATCGTCAGTTTTAGCAAATGCCGGCTTTAATATTGTTTCCATGCGGGAACATGTGGATTTACAGGAGAGCAGGTTTTTTGCCAGGATCGTTGTGGACAAAATCTCAGATCCGCAAAATATTGAGATGGCAATAACAAAAGTATTGGCTCCTGATGCTGTAGTTAAAGTAGATCCTTTGCCAGAGAAAAAAATTGTTGTTCTCGTTACAAAAGAACATCATTGTTTAAGCGATATCCTGACACGGAATCACTTTAAAACGCTTGGAGCCAGTGTACAATGCGTTATTGGCAATCACCCTGATTTGATGAGTATTACTGAACGTTTCGGTATTCCCTTTCATTTAGTTTCGCACGAAAATAAGAGTAAAGAAAATTATGAGTCTGAATTGATGGATAAAATTCTCGGGTATATGCCTGATTACTTAATTCTGGCCAAGTTTATGCGTGTTCTTTCAGCTGATTTTATTGCATCTTTTAAATTAAAAATAATTAATATTCATCACTCATTTTTGCCGGCCTTTACCGGTGCAAACCCTTATAGACAGGCGCTAAAACGGGGGGTAAAAATTATAGGAGCAACGGCTCATTTCGTCACCGATGATCTTGATGAAGGACCTATTATTACTCAGAAAACTATATCGGTAAATCATTCCTTTGTCCTGGCAGATCTGATAAAAGCCGGCAGGGAAAATGAGACTGCCGCGCTTGCCAAAGCCATGCAGTTGGTTTTTGAAGACAGGGTATTTGTTTACGATAATAAAACTGTTGTATTCGAGTAGCTTATTTCTGCATTCTACAAAAGGGTTAATCCACTGAAGTATGTAGCCCGCTAATCTCAAATGAGCCCAGAGCCGTTTTTAAAGTTTTTCTGCCTTTTACTCAGGTAGTAGTGCCATAAATAATAAGTTGCAAGCGAACGGAAAGGTTTCCATTTTTCAGATAGTGATATTATTTCTTCCTTTGTTTTTACTTCAGACAATTCCCTGACTGTATTTATTACAGCTATATCGCCTGAGGGAAAAATATCTTTTGATTGCAGACAAAACATTAAGTAGATATCCGCAGTCCAGTTACCAATGCCTTTAATTTTCGTAAGTTTTTCCCGAACTTCAGTTTCGTTTTGCTCTGTCAGCGCTTCGAGGTTAATTTCTCCCTGGAGAATTGCAATTGATAACGCTCTAAGATAAATGGTTTTCTGGCGACTGATCTGGCAGATTCTCATATCCTCATCAGTGAGCCTGAGGATATTTGACGGGGTAATCCCATGCAAATAAGTATTAAGTTTAAGAAAGTGAGCATTTGCAGAGGCTAAACTTACTTGTTGTTCCAGTATAATTTTAGACAGGGAAATGAATCCTGGCGGTCTGGTCCAGGGTGGAGGATGACCAAACTTTACATCGATGGAAGCAAATAATGAATCCATTTTTGTTAGTTGTTCAATATCATTTTGATTAACAATGGTCATTAATAATTTCACTAAAGTTGCAGAATTCAAAATTAATCATTGTTTTTTCTTTTGCGCTGAACAGGTCAGTAAAGGGGTCATGATGTTATCCGAATGAAAAAGCGGAGGATAAAAATTTTATAGTTGCTACCGGATTTATGACTTCCCGAATGAATTACGAAAATAATCATCATATTTACCCCGCCAATTAGCTGAATTTAAAATGATGAAAGTACTTTTTGAATCCAAAGTAAAATATATTGTTCTGTTTATTGTTGTGTGTCAGCTATTTAACAATTCATGCTCGAGACAAGTTTATCACGGATCATCGTTTCGGAATATTGAAACCCCTGTGGAAAATAGGAAATTAAAAAGTTTTCTGGACACAGGTTCAGAAATGAAGATAAATACTCATCATGTCATAGCAGACGAGATAATAGCTACTGCTCAAAAATATATCGGTGTGCCTCATTGTATGGGAGGTACAAATATGAAATGCATAGATTGCTCGGGATTACTTGTAGCTGTTTTCGCCACTCACGGAATTAGTCTGCCTCATAACTCGGAAGAGCAAGCCAGGTACGGAAAAATAATAGAAGGAACAGATAAACTGTTAAAAGGGGATCTTGTCTTTTTTGTCAGAACTTATAAAACTAATAGTTTTATAACCCATGCCGGTATTTATATCGGTAATAATAAATTTATACATACCTCTTCCAAAAATGGGGTAACCATCACTGCATTAAATGATCCGTGGTGGAAGGATAAGTTTATCTTCGGCACAAGGGTGCTGGAGTAGCATATCATTCTGAAGTCACTCGTTATACGGCTTATTTTTCCAGTACCACCAATTCAGTTTTTCTTTTTCGTGGTCCTTTTCAGTAGCATAGTAAATGGCGCAACGAAAAGTATAGAGCATACAGATATCGTGTTTCACACCGGTTAGGGTGTTTAACTTGTCGTACAAAATTGCCGGATTTTGTCCCTCAAGGTCAGTAATACTTCTCAGTCCTATATTCCAAAAGTCAAGGGAACATGCTTTCCCAACACCCGGAATAGTCATAAACTCTTTTAAAACGCTGTTTTTATCGGAAAATTTTCTATTCATATTTAAGTGACTTAGCTGGATTTGTACCTGCAATCACCAAAGTATTGTAAGTTATTGTGAGTGCAGAGATAATAATAATTAACAATCCTGATAATAAAAAAAGCCACCAGCTGAATTCAACTCTGAAAGGATATTTTTTCAGCCAGTTTACAGAAAAGATATAAGCTGCCGGTGCAGCTATAATTATACCTAAAACAATCAGTTTCAGGAAATCGGCTGAAATAAGCAATATTATGTCATAGACAGTTGCTCCGTTAACCTTGCGTAATCCTATTTCTTTTGTCCGTTGGACGATAACGAACCATGAAAGTCCGAATAAGCCTAAACACGCAATAACAATAGCAAGAAAAGCAAACAATTCAAAAATGGTCCTGAATTGCTTTTCAGCATGATACTGGTTATCATAATAATTCGAGAGGAAAAAATAATCAAAGGGATTTCCGGGAAAAAATTGTTCCCACTTTTCTTTAATCTTTTCAATTGTTTCCTGAGTCATTTTAAAACTATCACTGCCCGTTTGGCCCTCATAATTCAGTTTAATTGAAAAATAGTCACGAGTTCCAGGCGTAAGCCTGAATATCAGTGCATCGTAATTTGCTTTTAAAGATTCCTGGTGAAAGTTTTTAAGGACTCCGATGATCTTATAGTTATCGCCCCAGAAATATATTACTTCTCCGAGGGCCTTTTCAGGAGATTCAAATCCCATAAGTTTAATTGCCTCTTCATTAAACAAAACACAGTGTTCATCAGTACTGTATTCCTTAGAAAAATTCCTTCCGGATTTAACAGATAAATCATAGGCATCGACAAAATCATAATCTATCCCAATAACCCGATACTGATTCGATTTTGTATCGTCTTCGCTGGCAAGACGTATTCCTCCTGCATTCCATCTGACTTTGCCTCCGGGAATAGTGGTCGAAGCTGTGATAGATTTTATAACAGGATATTTTAATAATTCGGTTTTGAAAGAAGTCAACTTATCTTTATAAGTCGAATCAGCAACTCCTGGTCCCTGAATTATAATTGTCTGATCAATATTAACGCCCAGTTTCTGATTACGCATAAATGAAATCTGATTATAAACTGTAAATGTTACTGCAATAAGTGCTATGGATACTGCGAATTGAAAAACTACCAGAGCCTTCCTGACAACTGCCCCACCCGGACCCCCATTAAGTTTTCCCCGGAATATTGACATGGGTTTAAATGAAGAAATTACAAGTGCCGGGTATATCCCGGAAATTACTGGCCCGATAAATATCATTGCTAAAAAGACAATCCACACAACGGCAGTGTTCAATCCCATTGCTCTCCCTGTAAGCACCCGGAAGTACGTCATTGTGACCAAAACCAGTATCACAGCAAATGCTGTCGCAATAATATTTATTGCAAAAGATTCGGTTAAAAATTGTTTTATCAATTGAATTCTGGCAGCGCCTGATATTTTCCGGACTGCTACTTCTCTTGAACGGAAAATTGCTTTTACTGTTGATAAATTTATATAATTTACCCAGGCAATTATAAGGATTATGAACGCAATCACCATTAAAAAATAAACTGTTTTGGCGTCGCCATTTGGTTCAGCCTCCCACATCAAATTTGAGTAAAGATGAATACTCCGGAGTGATTGAAGGGAAAATACTGTACCTGAATTATCTGAACGAGCCTGATCTTCATTGCGTTTATTTGTAAAAGCATTCATCTTTTTTTCAAACGCTTTTTTATCTGTACCGCTCTGTATTTTGATATATGTATAAAAACCATCCCAGTTCCATGCGGTCTCAACTTCTTTACCACTCCAATGTACATAAGTCGGCCAGGAGATAAGGATATTGAATTTAAGGTGGGTATTGTCAGGAACATCTTTAAATATCCCGGTTATTTTAAAAGCTGAACTTTTGTTTAATTTGAACTTTTGACCAATAGCATTTTCACCTCCGTAATACTTTTTTGCAATTGATTCTGATATTAAAGCTGTAAACGGCTCATCCAGGGCTGTGGAGTCTGGACCGGCAATTAGCCTGACAGGAAACATTGTCAAAAATGAACTGTTAGCCGCATAGAGCTTTTCTTCCCTGAAATTCTTTTCATCTATATTAATTATACCACCCAAATTTATAAGCCTGGCAAATGTCAGTACCTCAGGGAATTCGTTTTTTAAGGCAGGACCAATTGCAGCACATCCGGCACCCCAGGTAGTACTGAGTTTTCCTTTATTATAACGGTCCTGTCTCACACGGTATATCTGGTCCGCATTTTTATAAAAACTATCATAACTCAGTTCATAAAATGAATATTGCAGAATAAGCACAAAGGCAGCAATACCCATTGCCAGCCCAAAAACATGAATAATAGAAAAGGTCTTGTTTTTAAGGATCTCACGCAATGCGGTTATCAAATAATTTTTAAACATGGGTCGATATTTATACATTAGGAAAATCAAACAAAAGTTCCAAAACCTGTCGGTGGTAAGGTTCAATAGGAATTCAATAATTTATTTTTATATAAACTCTTAAACATATAAAAGGTTACACATTGTAATACCATCAATAATTTAATAGGTTACAAAATTCTTAAACGAATAGGATATGATAATTAAAAAGAATCTGATCTATTTCCTGAATTTGCCAAGCATTTCCGATGAAGCTTTCTCAGGTGACCCGCAATCAAAAGGTGGTTTGGGATCGTACTCAATTGCAAGCTGAAACATCATTGCTGCTTTATCTCCGGCAATTTTACTGACCAGGTAAAGTGCCATATCTATTCCGGCGGATACTCCGGCAGATGTAATAAATTTCCCGTCCTGAATGTATCTCTCATCCATCACAGTGAGGTTAAAACTGCGTAACTGCTCCTTTCGCCTCCAATGTGTGGTGCAGTTTTTCCCATCCAACAATCCTGATTGAGCTAAAAGCAGAGAACCTGAACATACCGAAACTGTCCATTTAGTTGTCCGGTTTATTTTTCGAATCCAATCGAGTACATCTAGGTTATTCAACAAAACATCTATTCCCGGTCCGCCTGGGACCAATAAGATATCTGCTCCGGAAATCTCATCTATTGAATTATCAGCTGAGATTCTTAAACCATATGGATCACTGTACTCCTTCTTTTCATGACCTGCAAATATGATCTTTGAATCCGGAAGCTTGTTTAAAACTTCATAAGGTCCAACAATATCAAGAGCTGTGAAATTATCAAAAAGAAGAATAACTATTTTCATGACAGTATAATTTTCATTCAACCTTCAAACTTTTTGCCTTCTGTTTCAGTATTGGCATAATTAATTCCACTAACACGGATGGTAATTTTTGCAATTGTCCGGTTTGCCACTTCCGTTCTTGCTCAATTGATTTACCGGCAAGTTTGACAGCTTTCAGTGCATAAAGTGCTCCGCCTGGTGCATGGTCTGCCATATGAGCAGTTGCAACGGTGTGCCCGACTGACCTGGCTACTGCGATTATAACCGGATCAGATGATTCTCTCGCCACTGCATGCGCACCCTGTGAAGCAATCATTGCTTTACCTGTTTTAACATTTTCAGTTTCCCATTCTTTAGCTACATGCAGGGCATACAGAAGACGGTTATCAATATCCTCCTCAATAAGTGAAAGTACACGTTCAGAACATCTTTCAGCCCATCCGATCAGTTTATTATGATTGTCCCTGGTTAGTGATCCTCCACGATGTACAGCAATAAATCTTTTATCGCGCATTTAAACAGTATAATTATTTCCCATCTTTAAATAGCCTTCCGGCAGGGCGGCCTGGTTCTCTTTGCCTACCCCATGATAATGATACGGCGGTTTAGCTAACATATATGCAAAAAGCAGGTGTATAAAACTGATCTGGTTATGCTGTATACTAATTAATCCTCGTTCTGAAAATGCAAACTTTTCTGCAGATATTACAGGCGTAAATATCAAATCCTCTTTCATTCTTTGGCGCAGAGTATTCTCTGCATAGTTTTTGATTTACAGTAAAACCGTTCAAAGCATTTTGAGGACAACTATCGAGACAAATACTGCATTTCGGAGGACACCGGACATTTTCAATCAAAGGATCCGGATCTAACTCATTATCGGTTAATATGGCTCCGATATACACCATGTTACCAAGGTCAGGATTAATCAACAAATTATTTCGGCCAAGAATGCCAAGACCGGCCAGATAACCAGCATGGCGTAGAGAAAGGATCCCCATACCATGACGATTTTTATTATCCCAGCTAAGGAAAGGAACATCTGAAGGTATTGGAACTGCATGATTTCCATTACTTTGAATTGCTTTACAAAGCTCTAGGCTAATACTATCAAGCTTTGAGTATATCAAATGAGCAGTATGTGAATACGGAACGGGATTCGAAGTTAATATGATCTCCGTTGGCATTTGGATCAGAAAAACAATAACTGATTTGCATCCGATATAAATATCTTTGGGATGGAAACCATCCGGTGCACCTGTAAACCTCTCAACAGAAGCTATTCCGCATTTCTCTGCACCAATAGAAAGAGAAAGATCTTTTATTTCTGAAGGTGTGTACATTTTTAATCCAATTATTTGTCGAATATACTCAATTCGTATTTAGCGGGGAATCAGAATGCAGGTATAAGACTTTTACCTGACTTTTCCGGTTACATTGTCTATTAAAGTTAAACAATATTCATGAAATGGTAAGTGACTTATGGATTTTACACGGAAAGGACATGAAATGCATAGAAATATATAGAATAAATAGAAATGAGGAGATATAATCAGAAATTCGAGGAAATAGACAGAAAATAATAATTCAGGAAAATTAAAAAGAGTTGCCTCTTAAAAGAAGCAACTCCTTATACAAGCTTTTAGCATTCAAATGCTTTCACAGATTATTACATTTTACCCTTGTGAAGCTTTTCAATCTGGTCGGGAGTAAATTTATCCACCTTCTGGATCTTGGCGTTTGCCTGTAAATCCTTAGGCAGAGCAGCTCTGACATCTGCTTCGGATTTTCCTTCAAGGAAAGCATAAGCAGTATGATCTCCCGACATACAGCCGAATTCAAACTTTGACAGGTACTGATCCCCTTTTGTCTTAAGATCCGTTAGAGTGCCGAGACATTGTTCCGGAGTATGAGGAGCCTGTACAAAATAAACGCTCATTTTACCGGAAGCAGCCGGTGTGCTCTGACCGAATGATACTAGGCAAAGCGATAAGAGAAATACAGACGAAATAACTTTTAACGATTTCATAATCTTTCAGTTTTAAATTAGACATTGATTAAACCTAATCCACTAGAAAATCGTAAACAAAAAATCCTTCAGATTTGTTCGATCGTCTTTTATTTTATATTGAACGTCAGGCCAGATCCTGAATAACATAGGCGATCCGAAATGGAAATTCACAACTAATATGATGTATAAAAATGGCTGACGCAATCAACGCATAATGCTCTCCCAGTTTTTGCACATTTTTTCCTGGCAGAATCTTCCTCTTCACAGGAAAAAATATTTCCGGCACTCTCCGACTTATCCATCTTTCCACAAAGTGAAAACTGTTTTGATGTGCAGCCCTCTTCTGTCATCCTGCCTTCAAATAAATGATATTCTTCGGCACCTTTTTTCTTTTTTAATGTATAAGCTATCATAACTGATAATTTGAGCTCAGGAATCATTCATTTACCCTCATTGATTTTGACTTCGTCGAGCTCCTCCGCTTCGCGTCGTCAGTTCTTCGTTTACCCAGACCCCAAGGGGAGCGAAGAACCGAGCACAAAGTGCGAGCTCGACGCAGTCAAAATCAATTTACGCCCCCTGGGGATGGGGTAAATAAATTGATTTTCAAGCGTTTTTGGATTTTGTATATATCGATAGTCATAACTGATAATTCTGAAATATTTGAATATACGAAGATATAGAGATTATTAATCATCCGTAACATCAAATAGCACCAGTTAAGATCAAGGAATTCTGAATCATAATCTGGCTCTTTATGAGCCAATTTAGATCTGGATAGTGAATTTAGATAAACTATTTATAAAATAGTATACGTTATTTGTGTAATTATATTATATTTGTACACTTTTTTACTTATCGTAAAGGACATGAAGAAACAGTCAGGTAAGTTTGAAGCTATCATAAACTCAGCGAGATCCCTCTTTTGGAGACATGGGATCCGACGGGTTACAATTGAAGAAATATGTGAGAAAGCCGGAGTAAGCAAGATGACCTGCTACAAGTACTTCAGCAATAAAACAGCCATTGCGAAGTACCTTATTGAAGATATGTTTGAATCGGGAGTTAAAGCTTATAAGGAAATTTATAACAGCGATACTCCTTATGAAGAAAAGGTTAAAAAGCTGGTTGATCTTAAAATCAGCAATGCTCACGAAATGAGTCAGGAACTTTTAGATGATATATATAAATATCAGGATGAAGAATTAACCGAAACAATTGAAAATATTAAAAAGAAGATGATCTTGATCTATCTTGATGATATATGCGAGGCGCAGAAAACGGGTGAAATCCGTAGTGATATCAAACCTGAATTTATGCTCTATTTTCTTAACAATTTAACTGAAATGCTTACCGATCAGCGAGTTGTTGGTATTTATAAGAATCCTGAACAAATGATTGTCGAAGTCATGAATTTCTTTTTTTATGGTATTATGCCGAGGAAGAACAGAAAGCAATAAATGAAGAACCTGAGATTACATATAATTTTCCTCCTTTCTTTTATTCTTGTTCAATTGCAAGCCCAGGACAGTATTTTTAAACTTAAGGGTCAGGTTGATGCATACGCCGGTATAAATTTCTCAAATCCGGTTCAGTTGCAAACCGGGGCAAGGTTTATGCCGGTACTGTCAATAGGAAAGACATTTAGGAACAATCTGAAATTCGATTCTGAATTATCTTTTGACAGCTATCTGAATTATCATTTTGCAGGTTCGGTTAACGATATATCGGATTCAAAAATCAAACCTTACCGCTTATGGGTCAGATTAAGCACAGAACGGTTTGAACTCAGGGCAGGATTACAGAAGATAAATTTTGGTTCAGCCAGTATGCTTCGTCCACTGATGTGGTTCGATCATATCGACCCACGTGACCCCCTTCAGCTAACCGATGGAGTATACGGACTATTGGGAAGATACTATTTCCAGAACAATGCGAATGCCTGGCTATGGGTCCTCTGGGGAAATGATAAAACAAGGGGCTGGGAAACCGTCCCTTCCGAAAGAAAAATTCCAGAATATGGAGGAAGAATGCAATTTCCGGTTCCAAAAGGAGAACTGGCTCTTTCATATCATCATCGTACCGCAAATCTGGCAGGGGTACTTGAACCGACATTAATTCACGGATCTTCAACATACCGCGAGGACAGGATAGGATTAGACGGTAAATGGGATATTGGTCCCGGATTATGGGCTGAATATTCACTCACCCATAGTTCGCCTGATACCGCATATTTTCAGCCCTGGACAAAGCTTTTCACACTCGGGATTGACTATACCTTTAGTCTGGGAAACGGGCTTTACCTGGCGTCAGAATACTTCAGATACAGTTCTGCGAATGAGATTTTTAATTCAGGTAAAAACGTTTCATTCTCATCCCTCACAGTTAACTACCCGGTTGGAATTAATAAAATTGGCGGCATTTTATATTATAACTGGACAGATAAGAGCTGGTACAGGTTTATCAACCTGCAGCGACAAAGCGATAACTGGACCTATTATCTTTTTTTTTACTGGAATCCTGAAGTTTTTGCAATTTATAATAACATCTCCGGAAATAATATGTTTTCGGGAAAAGGAATACAGTTTATGACAGTCTTTAATTTTTGAAAAATAGACCTCCTCCCGCTTCGCGGGATCCCCCTAAATGGGGACTAATTCTCGTGCATAAGAATCGACACTTAGAAAGCGAGTATTAGGCACCCTTCAGGGGGGTTGGGGGGCACAACAAAAGAGAAGTGGTTGAGGTTATAATGCCGTCATAAATAGATTTTAAAATGATTTAAAAACAATTATTTCAACATAATTATATGGAAAACACAACTCTCATCTCAATTGAAGGCCTCAGAAAGGATTTTCCAACCTCGGGAGGAAGGTTTACAGCACTTAACGGAATAGATCTTAAGATTGGCAAGGCAGAATTTACCGGGATCGTCGGTCCAAGCGGTAGCGGTAAAACGACCCTGCTGAATATTATAGGTTCTCTCGATTCACCCTCTGAAGGAAGAGTTATGGTGCTGGGCCAGTCAATAAGCGATCTGAATGTTAAACAAGCCGCCCTTCTTCGTAGGTCAAAGCTTGGATTTATTTTTCAGAGCTATAATCTTCTGCCTGTTTACACCGTTTTTGAAAATGTGGAATTCCCACTTCTCCTCCTCAAACTCGATGACAGCCATAGAAGGAAAATGGTTATGGATACACTTGACTGGCTCGGACTGACTGATAAGGCAAAATCCAAACCTGCACAACTTTCGGGGGGTGAATGTCAGAGAGTAGCTGTCGCAAGGGCAATGGTTAAGAGACCTGAGATTGTGCTTGCCGATGAACCTACAGCGAATCTGGATGCTGCCAATTCACATAATATCCTTAAAACAATGGTCAGGCTGAACAATGAATTCCAGACTACCTTCATTTTCGCCACACATGACGACAAGGTTATCTCGTATCTTAAAAGAAAGATATCCCTTATTGACGGGAAAGTTTTAAAAGATGAAATTACCAATAATTAATCGACGGTAATTATGAAACTTCTATTCAAGCTTGCAGCAAAAAATCTGATCGGTGCGGGAATGAGAACCTGGCTGAATGTGATTGTACTTTCCATTTCATTCATTGTCATTATCTGGCACAAAGGAATACTTGACGGCTGGAACATACAGGCAAGAAATGATATGATAAACTGGGAAACAGGCGGAGGTCAATACAGGCAGAAAAACTACGATCCTTATGATCCTTTCTCTCTGACGGAAGCGCACTCAAATATTCCTGCGTCATTTGATTCAATAGTTTCAAAAGGAGAAATGGCGGCTATTCTTATTTCGCAAGGCACAATTTATCCCGCAGGACGTATTCAAAGTATACTTATAAAAGGAATAAATTCCGATCAGAAAATTCTAAAAATACCTTCTTCTCAGTTTACCGGCAATAATGAAGAAATACCGGCACTTATTGGAAGGCAAATGGCTAATGATAATGGGTTGAAAACAGGTGACCTGGTTACCCTTCGCTGGAGAGACGTTCATGGTACTTTCGATGCAACTGATATGAAAATCACAGGTATTTTCGAAACAAATGTTCCCACTGTTGATCTTGGTCAAGTCTGGGTGCCGCTCGATCGTCTTCAAAAAATGATTGGAGCCCCCGGGGAAGCTACAATTATAGTGAAGAAAAACATTGAAACGGAAGTACCTTCCACGGAAGGTTGGAAATTCAAGACAAAAGAAGATCTTTTAAAATCCATCACTGATCTTATTAAAATAAAGTCAGTGGGGGGCATTGTATTATATATAATTCTACTGAGTCTTGCAATGCTGGCTATTTTTGACACTCAGGTATTATCAATTTTCAGAAGACAAAAGGAAATTGGCACCTATATAGCTCTTGGAATGACCCGGGGACAGGTTGTGGGTTTATTTACAATTGAAGGAGCTCTCAATTCAGTACTGGCTGGTCTTCTGGCAGCTCTTTATGGTATCCCTTTTCTGGCCTTCCAGTCAAAAACAGGAATATCAATCGCCGGAGCCGGTAAGGAGTATGGACTTGCACTGGCTGACAAAATTTTCCCCGCTTATAGTTTTGGTCTGGTTGCGACTACCATTATTCTCATAATGATTACCACAACAATTGTTAGCTATTTACCTTCCAGGAGAATTGCTAAAATGAAACCAACAGAAGCTTTAAGGGGGAAACTGCAATGATCAGATTTTTATTAAAAGGGATATTAAGAGACAAGCAGCGAAGCCTCCTTCCGGTTATTGTTGTTACAATAGGAGTAATGCTGACTGTAGTGCTTTATTGCTGGCTTACAGGAATATTAAACGACAGTGTGGAATTAAGCGCACGGTTTTCTGCAGGGCATGTGAAAATAATTACAGCTGAATATGAAAAGAATATTAACCAGATGCCTAATGATCTTGCTCTTACTGGTGTTGACACTCTAATGCTTAAGCTGAAAAATGAGTTTCCTGAAATTAAATGGGGACAAAGAATTCATTTTGGCGGACTTATAGACGTTGCCGGTTCCAATGGTGAAACCCGTGCGCAAGGACCTGCAATTGGTTTTGGGATTGATTTGTTTTCAGGTGATCCATCTGAAAAAGAACGGTTTAACCTGGCTAAATCTCTGCACAGAGGCCGGATGCCAATTCAGCCGAAAGAGATACTGATGAGTGAAGAATTTTCGCGGAAACTAAATATTAATCCCGGAGACACTGTTACTTTAATTGGTTCAACGATGTACGGCAGCATGGCCATGTTTAATTACACTCTTTGTGGCACGGTGATCTTTGGTGCCGGACCTATGGATCAGGGATCTGTTGTGATCGATCTGGAGGATGTAAGGAAAGCTCTTGATATGAACAATGCTGCAAGTGAAATTGTGGGGTATTTACCTGATAATTACTATAATGAAGAAAAAGTTGACAAACTGGTGATTAAATTTAATAAGCTTTTTCCAAAATCAGAAGATAAATTTGCACCAATAATTCTTACTCTGCGACAGCAAAACGATTTTGGAAAAATGATAGACCAGATCAAGCAAATTGGTGGATTTATGGTACTTATTTTTGTTTTTTCAATGTCGCTGGTGCTATGGAATGCAGGACTTCTTGGAGGTTTAAGAAGATACACTGAATTTGGAACACGCCTTGCTTTAGGCGAGAACTATTCTCATATATACAGAACAATAATTTATGAATCGTTGTTGATTGGAATCATAGGATCGATAAGCGGTACGTTTTTCGGGCTGCTGATATCATTATATATGCAGAATCACGGACTTGATCTGGGTTCAATAATGAAAAATGCCACCATAATGATGCCAGCTGTCTTCCATGCAAGAATTAATACCCTCTCCTTTTTTATAGGATTTATTCCCGGTTTAATCTCAACTGTTGTTGGAACGGCACTTTCCGGGATTGGAATTTACAAACGTAAAACAGCTCAGTTATTTAAGGAATTAGAAGCATGAAAAGGATAGCAATACCAATGTTAATCTTGTGCGTTTCACTAACTGCACAGAATCCTTCGGCCAAAGAAATTATCGAGAAGGTAGATAAAAATATGTCGGCAGAATCAAGAGTATTTACTTCAAAAATGGTTATTCATAATCCCCGGAACACGAGGACTGTTGAATCCAAATCATGGAGTATGGGGGAGACTAAATCATATACCGAGTATATTTCTCCTCCCCGCGAACAAGGGACCAAAATGCTTAAACTTGATAATCTTCTCTGGATCTTTTCGCCCGCTACTGACAGGATCATTCAGATTTCAGGTCATATGCTCAGACAATCAGTCATGGGTTCCGATCTCTCATATGAAGATATGATGGAAGATCCGCATCTTCTCAATCACTATACAGGCAAGCTGGAAAAGGAAGAAAAAATTGGTGACCGGAATTGCTGGGTCATCATTCTTACTGCAATTACTGCAGATGTTGCTTACCAGACTCAAAAGCTTTGGGTGGATAAAGACCGGTTCATCCCTTTACGAAAAGAGCTTTATGCCAAAAGCGGAGTCTTGCTTAAAAAGATGGAATTATCAGATGTGCTGCAGGTACAGGGCAGATGGTACCCTAAAAAAATACTATTTAAAGATGTACTTAAAGAGGGAGAAGGAACCGAGTTCCAGATGATGGATATTGAATTCAATGTCAAGATCCCCGATTATATCTTTTCAAAAGCGAGTTTGAAGAAGTAGAAGTATTCAATGTACTCACTTTACCGAATTGATCAGCGAATCTGTGATGACAATGGTTTTTGACGAGATAGCCGCTGCTCCGAAATAACCCAGTGACCCATTACTGAGATTAGTATTCGGATTCGCAGGAGTTGACCCAAAAAGAGGATTAGAAAAAATCAGGTCGGACAATGTCCGGTAATAACCATATGTTGGCTGATCTATTGATTGAAGCTCTATCCTGTATGTACTTCCAGCCTCAGCACCTGAAACGCGTAATTCTGTTTCCTCACCGTTAGTATATTGATCATCATACAGCCTGTAGCTTTGGGTATTTATAGAATCGTTTTTAAAGACCTTAAACCTGTAAAAATTCTTTTGTGGCGGATCTCTGAAGAAACAATGAATTTCATAATGGATTCTGTTATGATTGTTTCCGCCAAGATCGATACGCTGAAACTCGCTCTTTACCAAGGTTAGGGAATCAATATCTACATGATTTAACATGGTTGAAGTTCCCTTATATTCAATGTTCTCTGATAAAACTTTCAATGTATATGTTCTTCCCGGAATCCCCTTTGTTCTTGAAGTAAGATAAATGCCTGGGGCTGTTTCTTTCAGTGTATCAGTTGTTCCGGTATTGTCTGTAATTGTGACTTCAGCACCTGATACAGAAGGAAGCTCAGGCTGGTTGAAATAACTTCCGGATTTTGTCAATGTAATGCTATATGGCCCGCGTCTGTCGTTGATAAGTCCTTCTATGACTATCCGTGGTGCTGCATTGTTAAGATCAACGTTGATAACTTTCTGACAACCAGCGGTCATCAGAAAAGGCAGCAGTGATATGATAATCCTGAGTGAAGCTTTATTTATTATTTTCTTTATTATTCCCATTTCTGCTTCTCACTTAAAACTTGAAATTATATGAAATGGCAGGAACAAATCTGAAGAGAGATAATTGTACTGCCTGCATCTTAGCTGGATTATTAGGGTCTTCCTGGAAATTTATGGCGTATGCATTTGAACGGCCATAAACATTGTAAATTGAAAAGCTCCAATTGCTCTCAAATTTTTCAGATTTCTTTTTCTGCCAGGTAAGTCCTATATCCAGTCTGTGATAATCCGGCATCCTGTAACCGTTTCGCTCAGTGTAGTATGGAACAATATTCCCATCCACGAGGTATCGTCCGCTTGGAAATGTAACGACATTTCCGCTGTAAAAAATCCATGTAGCTGAAAAAGTGATTTTAGGATTTAGTTCATACATTCCAACAATAGCCAGATTATTCGGCCTGTCTTGTTTTGCCAGGAAGACATTCCCATTATTGATATCGGGGAATTGCCTTTTTGTCTTAGAGAGAGTGTAACTGATCCAACCTGTCAGTTTCCCGTACTTTTTCCTTATCAGAAACTCAGCTCCATAGCTCCATCCCTTGCCAAAAACCAGTTGTGACTCAACTTTATTATTCAGTATGAGATTAGCTCCGTTCCGGTAATCAATCTGATTTTGAAATGTTTTATAATATAATTCAACAGAAGTTTCATACATGTTATTTGAAAAATTTCTAAAATAACCCAGGGTATACTGATTTGCAATTTCAGGTAAAATATTAATATTACTGGGAACCCAGAGATCGAACGGGGTTGTTGAGGTCGTGTTGGATAACAGATGGATATACTGACGGGTTCTTGCGTATGAAATCTTGATGGAACTTGAATCATTGATGATAAAATTTACAAGGAGCCTTGGTTCAAATCCGCCATATGTATTGAAAATTTTTCCTTTGCGATAAGTAACCGAATCAACTACATCTGCTACCTGATTGTATGTGTAAATTGTTCCAGGTCCGATTGAGCTGAAAAGGGAATAACGCAATCCGTAAGTTGCCTTAATATGAGGTGTAATTGTCTGTTCATTGGATATATAAAGCGCATTTTCGAGGGCATACCTGTTATCCATTGATCTGACTCGCAAAAAAGCAGAGCTATCTACTTTACTTGGAACGAATGTATGATAGATAGAATTGAAACCAAATTTTATTGTGTTATTTGAATTAAGATAATAGTGTAGATCTTCTTTCAGATTCCAGTCCTTTATTTCGGAAAGTACTTTCATAGTAAGATTGCCCACAGCTACATTAAAATTATAACTGTATTTGTTGAAGATCAATGAAGTATTTGAAAAGATTTTATCATTTATAATGTGGTTCCATCTTGTGGTTGCGGTAACATTGCCCCAGTTCAGGCCCAGTGCTCCCCCAAGGTTAAAATTATCACGGCCCAGATAACATGAGAAATATAGCTTGTCTTTTGAAGAAAGCTGATAATTAGCTTTGATGTTTAAATCGTAAAAATACAGGGTCGACTTGCTTGCGGTAGAGTCTGCCCCGTGACGTGGCAACAGTCTCAGGAACAGATCTGCATAGGTCCTCCGGGCAGCTATCATAAAGGAGCCTTTGCTTTTAAAGAGAGGACCTTCAATCTCCAGCCTTGAGGCAATGATTCCTATTCCTCCCGACAGGTGGAATTGCTTATTATTCCCTTCACTCATCTTTATATCCACAACTGACGACAGTCTTCCGCCGTATTCGGCCGGGAAACCTCCTTTGTACAATGTTATATCCTTAATGGCATCCGAGTTGAAAGTGGAAAAGAAGCCGAGTAAATGAGAAGGGTTATATACCGGAGCTTCGTCAAGCAGTATTAGATTCTGATCAACACCGCCTCCACGAACATAAAATCCGGCATTGCCTTCTCCCGCTGGTGTAACCCCTGGTAAAAGCTGGATAGTCTTCATTATATCTTTTTCACCCAGAATAACAGGTATATTCTGAATTTCTCTGACATTGATCTTTGAAATAAGTTCACTCTGAACCACGTTATTATTATTCTTCTCCCCTGTAATTGTAATTTCTTTTAGTGCTATCGATTCTTCCTCCATTTCAAAAGTAAGCTGCAAATTTTCTTTTAGATCCAACGGGACTCTCTGGGTTTTATATCCCAGGAACTGTATTATTAATGAATATTTACCTATCGGAAGCGTAAGAGAAAAATAACCGTAGGAATTGGTAGCAATGCCAATAGCAGGATTCTCCTCCGGATAAATGACTGCACCAGTTAACGTTTCACCATTCCTGGAATCCTTCACAAAACCGCTTATTGTTGCTGTTTTCACAGACTCGCCCTCCGAAAGGCACCACTTAGGAAAGAGGGCAATTAAAATAAATACTAATATACAGATTCTTGTTGTCATTCAATTTTTATCACTAAGCACACAAAATTCGGCTTTTCTTCTTACTATGCTGAAGCTGAGCTGATCATTGAAAGCTTCCGTGGTGAATTTTAATATTATTCTGCCTTCTGATTCGTTGAAGGAGCATTATTCTTTAATTAAACAAGGAATTCTTTAGTTTGTTGTACAAACCGGAGAAGTGTCTTTATTCCTTTATGACCTTTTTAACATAACTTTTATCCCTGGTAATAATATGAACCATATAAATTCCCTTAGGATAAGAACTCATATTTAGGATATAATTGCCTGAATCAACATTAATTTTACTTATCAATCTCCCCTGGAAATCAAATAGTTCAATAATCTTAATGGTTTCTGATGACTCAAAAGAAAGCTTATCCTTTACTGGTGTCGGATATACTTTCAACATTACATCATTCTCATTTCCAGTGACATTAAGGAGAATATTTGTCGAAGCAGTCCAGTTTGCAGCGATACTATTATCGGCAGACGGATCAATCAGTTCAAGATAATAACCATTCCCGTCAGCGTTCGGCCAGGGTGACGAATCGGAATATGTCACACTGTCTATTACATTCCCGAATCCATCAGCCAAAACCAATTTCTCTCCCTTATTGGATAAGTTCCGTGTGAACTGCCCGAAAGGAGAAACTCCATATTTCCTTATAAAGACATCTGAATTTCCTGCAAGAAATATTTTTGAATTTGGGCCAATCGATGAGGCAGGTGGAAATTGGTAGACAAATCCTGTCCCTCTGAAATATACCCCGGACAGGTTTACGGTACTTGTACCTGTGTTCATTATTTCAAGAAATTCCTGCTTATCGCTATCAGGGAAAGTTCTGGTTGTATCGGGGTGGTACATTATCTTTGTAATTACAAGAGGTGGCAAAATCACATTGGTGCAATATGAAGCAGGGCCGATTGCATCTGTCATCCATGGAATTCTCAGCTTAAGAAAATCTTTAATCCTGATTATTTCAGATGTGAAATTAAGTTCCGGGGGATACCATCTCACACTATCACGGGCAGCAGCTTCGCTTATTTTGGCAACAGTCTTATCAATTAATGCTTCAATAGATGAATAATTTAAAGGTTGTCCGGGTTGAATAAGTTGATTCCATCTTCTTGAAAGACAACATCTGAATTCAGGATTATTAAACAAGTCTCTCCAGAATTTTGGCCCCTCGTTATCTCCATTAGAAAATTGCCAGACATTTGGCTTACTCCTGTCAAAACCCCAGATGGAAAGATCATATCCAAAAGTCAGGTTCAGGTCCCATATTGGTCCTGCCCTGAGTTTCCCATTCCTGTCTTTATGATAATATGTGCTGAATTGATAAGCATCAGCATTTGACCCGAGTTCATTTATTATCATATAATCTACAAAGGAAGGTATATCTATCACCGACGGGTAGCCGTTCTCAATAGATGAATTATGAGAAGCCAGGGTGCTGCTGAGCTTTTCAAATTCAGATTGGATATAGTAGTTCTGCAGGTAAGAAACATTTTCAGGTTTTGGGAGATCGTGAATGAATGTCACATCGTTTGTTCCTATATAACTCGACATTGTCCAGGCTACAGGATCTCCGCCGGTGGTTTTATCAGATTTAGTAATATAACCTCCTGTGATTTTAGGGTAAGTGTTATCCAATGTCCCGATTTTAGTAACATCAACCCTGTCAGATCCCTGCTTTACCTTTTCTTCGAGAACATATAAACCGTTGTAACTGCCATTTAAAACCACTTCACAGTATACTGTTCTGCTTGCATATTCGCCTATCATCCTTGATAAGTTATAGTTAATATAATCCCTGATAAATGAAGGTTCAAATCCGAGACCGTTTAATATCCAGTCGTTGTCTGCAGGCATTCCAAGAAGCGCTACATTATTATTTGACAGGTTATCGGCTTTTAATGTAGTAAGTCCATATTGCTTTTTAGGCAGAGTCTGAGAACTGGAGCCTCTGATTTCTATATTTATCCGGCCATTGTAATTTAAAAAACCTGATGTATTCTGGTCGGTAAGATAATTTCTCAAACCCTCGCCCCTGAAGATTATTTTCATCGAAGCGAGAACCCTGGGAGAATCGAAGATATCAACTCCGCCATCAGTATTTATTAAAACAATCGGAAGATTACTGTCCGTAAAGCTCTGAGAATAAGAAGAAGTATATGTACAAAAGAGCAAACAAAGATAACCTAGATATCGTGTCATCAAATCATGATTAACTACATGTACAAATGTGTCAATTATTTTCCTATAAATAAATATAGAAAATCATTTATGAAAAGCCATAGCCCGCTGTAGTTTGAAAAAAAGAGTTAATTGTCGCATGATGATCACTCTGCAGCCAAAGGTGATTTTCCTATTCCGCATTCAATGAAAAATACTTTCAGGGTTTGATTACCCTTGTGAGTACCCCTGGAACCTGTAGTAAATCGTAATCATTACTGTAAATAAGGAACTTATCATTCCACCGGGGATTGAATTTTTCCTTATAATCCCGCTGCCCCTTATAATGTGAAAATGACCGTATTTTCTCATATGCAAATTTCATAGACTTCTCTGTGAAGTTGTGAGGATCATCCAGTCCGGACATTGGTGCAAAACCCAGATTAACATATCTGATCCCCGTTGCCTTGAAATATTTGAAAAGTTCAATGAGTATATGATCCATAATCCCATTAGGTGCATCTGCTGTCTTTCTAAGTAAATCATAGGTTCCTTCATCTTTTACGTAGTCGGGAATGATATTTAAAAAAGCAATGATCTTCTCTTCATGGTTTTCGATGGAAATCACCGTTTGCTCCTTGATTTCAGTTTCCACGAACATGCCTTGTGAAAAGATAATTTCTTCCCGTTCAGTAAGCCGAAGCCATTCGTCACTTACAGCTTTAAGCTTCTGAATAAGACCATCGCGGAGGGGCGGAGCATTTATATGAGTTGTATATCCCTGTTCCTTTATTTTATTCAACGCATTTCTGATTGATTTTTTTTCACCACCCTCCAGAGAAAAGGAATTGAGATCAACCACTCCTTCCTGACCAAGGAAAAGGCTTTTCTTTGACAATTCATAATAAATGGAAAGACTTTCTTTAGGCACCCTGTAATAAATTTCTTTAAGCCCGTTCTCATAACAATAATTACCGAATGATGCTATACATTTCTTCAGCTCTTCCCTATTCTCTGATACCGGGTTTTCAAGAACAACTGCAAAATTTCTGCTTACACGATAAGAGATATATGCATTAATATCCGGTGGAGCATAAATAAATTTATCAGTATATGTTTTAAAAAAATCGAGAGCGGAATTTCCAAATTGCTGTGTAAGAGACTTAGCACGTGATCTCTCTTCATCCGTAGGGGTAATTTTGAATACATAGGGCCTCACAAGCGAATATACAAGAAATGAAATCGAAGCAAATCCGCTAATCTTGATCAGGTAGATAAAGTCTCTCGCAAATGCGTCGCGCGGGATAAGTTCACTGTTCCCAATCAGGAAAAAGTTCTGAAGCGAATACCAGAACGACTGATAAATATTAAAATCAATATGAAAATGTCTCTTATCCAAGAAGTAAAATCCTATAACTCCGTAAAGCATAACTGCAGCCATGCTCAGCAAAGCCGTTTGCAGTCCTACCGTTCCAAGTCTGGGATTTGTTTTTACATAGTACTGTTTTCTGGTACCTATCAGTGAGCCGATAATAAGAAGTGCTATAATAGCTTCTTCATAATCAATCCCTTTGGTAATATGACCAAAAACAGAAATAATACTCAGTCCTACAGCAAACCACCATGCTGTTCGCAACCCTCTCAGCATGAAAGCCGCAGTTACAAGAAGGAATAATCCGGTAATAAAAACAAAGCTGTTTGAAAAGCTCACAAAATCAACAAACAGATAATCTTTCAGAAGTTTTAGCCTTTCCGGAAGTGCAGGTGTCAGTACAGAGATAATATTCACAATTCCCAGCGCAAAGATCAATACTGCCGGCAGAATACGCATAATAAGCTTATCCACTTTCAGCAGAAAACTTACGATACCTGTAAAAAGCGGAAGCCAGAATTCAAAAAACCTGAAAAGTATTGTAACTGATACAGCTTCAATGTTATTAAATCCTGAATGAAGAAGAACATACGTCATTGAGACTTCAATTGCACCAAGTCCCCGGAGAAAAGGCGAGATAATCAGGAATATCACAACTACGATATAAGCAATTATTGACGTCGACAGGGATGCGGGGAAATTGAGGGCAACCATTGAAATATAAACATGTGCGATTCCGACGAATTCAATTAAAACCGATACTAGGACAGTATAAACAAATTGTTTCCGGTTAATTTTGTTGTTTTTTACATCTTCGATGAAAAGCTCAGCTTTAGGAAAAATCCTTATAATCCAGGAGTAAAGTTTTCCTTTTCTTATAAGGGAATAATAAACATAAACAAATAAAAGCAAAATTGCTATTACCCCTGCCAGTGCATACCATTTACCCATACCAATGCCTCCTCCTGCAACAGCAAATAGGAATGCCGGGATAGCAACAATTACGACAGAAAGAATTCCCACAAAAGCATAAATGGAAGATGCAAAATAAACCTGTGTTTTTGTAATCCCCTTTTTTTCTATCGCATTACTAAAAAAAGCCAGAGAAGATACTGCTCCTGCGGGTAGAAAAACGCTGATGAAATTGCGTTTCAGAAATAGAATAATTGCATCCCAAAGCTTTAATCGCACATCAATTGAAGCAAAGGAGGTAACAT
>Ga0182010_10000276_pt1 | contig 29715 bp, 30 predicted proteins | sample 611E1MmetaG_FD_120488 | JGI IMG/M metagenome (GOLD analysis project Ga0182010, IMG submission 120488) | Permafrost microbial communities from Stordalen Mire, Sweden - 611E1M metaG | ecosystem: Environmental > Terrestrial > Soil > Wetlands > Permafrost | place: Sweden: Stordalen | collected... | reverse complement strand
CGTTGTTGTAGTCGAATTGCTGCAAGCGGTTAATATTGATGTTGTAACGAGCAGCAGTGATGCTATTACAACGAGCCATTTTTTGTTCATTTTACTAAACAATTTGTTATTTCTCCTTTCTCTCATTTCCTTCATTATAGGAGGCTATCATTAAGAGAAGTTTAAGGCGATGTTAAGAGAATGTTAATTTTTGGATCAAATTGGAGAAAATGATTGGGGAACAAAGGAAAATAGTTAGACAGCTTGAATTTTCGAGAAAAAATTAGACACCAAAGGAGTTAACACGAAGGGTGTTAAGAAGTATTAACAATCTAATCAGACGGCGCGGCCAAGTTCGTTGATTTTCAATATCATCTGATTGAGGCGTCCGGCGCTCTTTTTATTGTAATTAAAAATAATCCTTGGTTTGGCGGCCAGTTCCGGTTCGTCTGCCTCTTCCGGTAACGCCTGTGTTTTAAAGATCTTGCCGAATTTAACCAGATCCGCGAATTGCTCATTCAAGATGGTCAAAGCGCTGTCCGGAAGCTCTTTTTCCAATCTGATCACCAGTCTGCTGTACACTTGCCGCATGGAATGATAGGTGGAGTAATAAGTGGCGATCCAGTCTGCAGCTTCTTCCGGTGAATGCATGATCTTGTAAAAAGAGAGGTCTTCCTGATCGATGAATCCACGGGCTAATAACTGCTGCCGAATGAATTTGTCCCAGGTTTCCCAATATGCTTCGCCAGGTAATTCCATCAGTACGATCGGCATCGGCGGCGCTTTACCGGTCTGCAACAGCGTCAGTACTTCAAACCCTTCGTCCTGGGTGCCAAAACCGCCGGGGAACAAAGCAATCGCATCGGCTTCCATAACAAAGAACACCTTACGCGTGAAAAAATACTTGAAGGTGACCAGTTTGGGGTCGTCCTGGATAACCTTGGCCGGCGCCTGTTCCGAAGGCAGCAAGATATTCACACCGAAACTATTTTCCGGTCTGGCACCTTCGATACCGGCGGCCATGATGCCATCCGCCGCGCCGGTAATGGCCATGAATTGTTTCGCGACAACCGCGCGGCCGAATTTTACCGCGAGTTCATAGTAGGGATTTTTCTCCTCTACTCGCGCCGAACCGAAGATCGATACTTTACGCACCGGGCGGTACGGTTTAAAAACACGGGCGGCATGCTGGAATTCCGCCATCACGCGGTCGATCATCTTGAGGTCCAAAATATCCAGGTTCTGGCAGCTAAGTGCGTTCAAAACAATGTCTTTGTTCAGATGGGAACGCAGATCTTTATCATCAGAGGTCAAAATATTCTGGGCTGCTTGAATGGCTTTCTGTTGGTCGTTCGCAGTAATTTCCGGTTTGTTTTTATCCTGATTTTCCATAACTATTGATATTCTAACACTTCTGGGCGTCTAATATTTCGAGGAACTGATCTCTTCCATCTTCCCCGTGACAATATATGCTACCCGTTCACTGAGATTAATAACCCGATCCGCGGCGCGTTCCAGATTATGGGCAGTCCACATCAGACGGGTGGCAGCGTAATTGTTTTCGGGTCTTCGGCCATGATAATAATCAATTCCCGGAAGATCTGGCTGTAGAAATTTTTTCATTTCTTGTTCCGTTATCAACCTATGCTAATTCTATCGATACAGGATAAAAACAAACGGTTTACGCCCTTGATTGTCTGGGGTAAAAAAGGGTTTGCCATTGACCGAGACTTGAATGAAGAATACAGACGCTTTTTCTCATCTATATTCAGAATACGGGACGGAATTTAAGAAACGGTTAGGGATTTGTTAAGGTTTTGCTAAATTTCAGCAAAAAACCTTATTTATTGCCGGTGTTGAGTGGGAGTGTGAACGTCAAAGTGGAACCCTTGCCTTCTTCACTTTTAACCGAAATATTGCCACCATGAGCCTGGACCGTATGTTTGGCAATTGCTAACCCGAGACCGCTGCCGCCACGTGACCGGGCTTTATCTGCTTTATAGAAGCGTTCGAAAATATGCGGTAAATCCTCTTTGGAAATGCCCATGCCGGTATCAGAGACGCTAACGGTAACGAACTCTACATCGTATTTAGTCGAGATGACAATTTTCCCACCGGGATTGTTAAATTTGATGGCATTATGTACCAGGTTGATCAATGTCTGGCGGATACGGTCTCTGTCCACTTTGATCACCGGCAGATTCGGACTGAGGTCGGTGATAATGGTGACGGGACGCCCGGCGGCCAGGGGATCCATCTGAGCAGCGACCTCTTCAATCAGCAGATTAACATTGGTCGGTATCCTGCGCAGTTCGGCTTTGCCGGTCTCGATGTGCGATAATTCCGTCAATTCGGTCACCATCTGGGTCAAGCGGTCAACCTCGCCGTCGATCCTGGTCAAGAAATCATTTGCCGCGTCTTTATCATTTAGAGCGCCATCCTGCAGGGTTTCCACCATTGCCTTAATGCCAGCGATCGGGGTCCGCAAATCATGAGAAATGTTGCCGATGAGTTCCCGGCGCATCGTTTGCAGATTTCTCATCTCGGTCAAATCCTGGAATAGGATCAGTGTGGCAGAAGAATGACCAGGAGTTATCGGTACGGCGACAACCCTGAGGAATCGGCCCGCCGATTCAAGCTGGACGGTCTGCTCCCGGCCCGTGCTCAGGCATTTTTTAACAACTTCATCGATCTCATAATCATGCACAGCCTCGATCAAAGGACGACCTATGAAATCTTTCTCTTTAAAATTATACAAGCGCTCAACCGCCGGATTAGTTAATAAAATTTTTTCTTCGGCATCCGTCATCACGACGCCGTCGGTCAGGTTAGCGAGAACCGTTGCCAGATTACTCCTTTCATCGACAATCGCCGCCATTGTCATTTTCAAGTTCTGGGACATGTCGTTAAAGACATGGCCGAGGCGGCCGATTTCATCGTAGGTTCTGATCGGTATCTGCTGGTCCAGCTTACCGGCGGCGATGCCTTCCGCGGCTTTGGTGATCTGCCGAACCGGGCGGGTGATCATCCTGGTAATCAACGCCGCGGCGAGAACAAACAACAGTGCTGTAATCACCGTCCCGGAGATAATGCCCCTGATCTGGCTGTTTATGGAGGCGTCAACCGCGGTGAGCGGGAGAGCAACCCTCGCAATACCGATTGTTTGCCCCTGATTTTTAACTAAAACAGCGACATACATCATATCTTTATGGAGGGTAGCGCTGTAACGCGTCGCCTGGCCTTCACCGGTAGCGAGCGCGGCAATTACCTCAGGGCGTGTAGAGTGATTTTCCATGGTAGAGGGATCCTGATCAGAATCGCCGAGGACAGTCCCATCGGGGATGATAAACGTGATCCTGGTCCCAATTTCATCCGATATTGTTTTAGTCAGCGCATTCAGATTTGTTTGTAGCGCCGGATCGGCAAAATCCGTGGTACTGATATCAGCAACTAATTTTGCTTCATTTACCAATTGGGCATTCAAGTGGTTAAGCTGGGTATTCCGGGAGGAATCTGCCATGAAGAAACCAAGGAACCCCATGGCAAGCAAGACCATGACAATCAAGGGGATAGTAATTTTCCAGTATATGCTACGCGACAATTTTATCCCTCAAATTTATAGCCTACGCCCCTGACCGTAATCAAGCGTTTCGGTTCTTCGGAATTATCTTCTATTTTTCCCCGCAGCCACCGGATATGAACATCAACGGTGCGCGTATCTCCCGCATAATCATAACCCCAGACTTTTTCTAATAATTGGTCGCGGCTGAATACCAGCCCTTTGTTGCCGGCCAGAAAAGCCAGCAAGTCAAATTCCTTGGGCGAGAGGTTTAAGGCGGCTCCTTTCCTGGTAATTAAATGGTGAAGAATATCTACTTCGATGTCTCCGAACTTGAGCGGCGTCTCCGGAATAACCGTTTTGATCTCCGACCGCCTCAGCATGGCGCGGATCCGGGCCATCAATTCTCTCATACTGAAGGGTTTGGTCATATAATCATCGGCGCCGAGGTCAAGGCCGGTTACTTTATCGATTTCATCACCGCGAGCGGTCAACATGATGATCGGCACGGCCATTTCTTTGCGTAAAATGCGGCAGACTTCGAAACCGCTCAATTCAGGCAACATGATATCCAGGACAATCAGGGCGGGTTTACTCTCCCGTGCCAATGCCAGAGCCTGGACACCATCGACCGCCGTCAGCGTGTTATAACCTTCTTTACCTAAATTATATTTAAGTGCTGCCAGTATATTCGGGTCATCTTCAACGATTAATATCTTATTGCTCATAATCTTTCCATAAGTATAAGACTTAACTCAGAAGCTGGCAAATGAACCGTTCAGATAAAATTCATTAATCCGAATGCGAAACATTAACGTAGAAGCCCTGACCGGCGACCTGTTGCAGATAAACATTCCTACAGCAACGAAATTTTTGGTTTTAGCCAATATTTAACAAAAAATTAATGAAACCGAAACATGCTGTTAACCCAAAAACGTTACATTATTAATTGGGAGTAGTAAAAACTAATTAAACGGAGGTGGAGGGAAATGAGTAACATCAGGAAGTCAATAAAAATAGTAAACCGGGTTGTAACTGTGCTTCTGGGCGATAACTTTACCAGACCGATTGAACAAGAAATGGCAAAACGCCCTGATAATGTGTACCCATATTAGTCTGAGCATCCCGGGAAATAAGGAGTAATATATGGCAATTCAGAAGCTGAAAAGTTGTCCCCGTTGTAACGGCGAACTTCAGATAAAACGTGAATCAAACGGATGGTACGAAGAATGCGGAACATGCGGGCAACGAAGAGACGTCTCGGAACTAGTTGTAATCAACAACCTCGGTCAAATTAAAATATTAGACCAGATTGAAACTAAAAAGCCATTCCGTTATTAAACATCCGATACCCGCAGTCAATGTGAAAAGCCTCTCGCAAACAGCGAGGGGTTTTTCTGTTTTTACGCCCTGATGCACATTGTCCAACCCGATAAATGGCACAGATTTGTAACTTATTTCCCCCTAAATATATAACATTGTTACTATTTTTCAATGATAATAGCGAAGGGAAAATTGTATTCGTAACCTGTGTTCTCCCGCATTACGAAGAGGAAGTTAAAGTCTATGTCTGCAAAAAGAAGTATGACCTTCGGCAAATCCCTGCTCATCTGGGCAATAGTCGCATTATTAATCGTTGCCGGCTGCACCCCTCAAAAAACGACCACTACCACAACAACGAAAACGGCAACGGGAATCAACAAGATCAACCACTTTGTATTTATCATGGAAGAGAACAAGAGCTTCGACCACTATTTCGGCACCTATCCCGGCGCTTACGGCATTCCCGCCGGAGTAACGCTAAAAGACCCGACTGACGGAACTATAGTTACACCATATCACTCTACTAATTATGTTGATTTTGACGCTCCCCACGATCATTCTAATGCCGTTGCAGATATTGATGCCGGGAAGATGGACGGGTTTTTAAACGAGGCTTATAAAAGATATGCATTGAGTGTTACCCCCAGCCTGACGCCCGGTGATAACCCCAAAGAAGTGATGGGCTATCATGATTACCATGAGATTCCGAATTACTGGGATTATGCCGGACTCTACGTTTTACAGGACCAGATGTTTTCTTCGGTGGCGGCCTACAGCTTATCGGTACACCTGTACATGCTGGCGGCGCAGAGCGGCGGTTATCTTGGAGAAACGCAACCATATCCCACCCGCTTTGATTTCCCCGAGATTACCGAGCTCCTGCAAAACGACCAGGTGACATGGAACTACTATGTAACCTCCGGCAACAGTGTCGATGCTAACGGGCAGGCAATCGAACCCGCGGCCACCCAGAACACCAACCCTAATAACTATACACTCTGGAACCCGCTGCCTGCTTTCCCTAAAGTGGAGAACGACCCCGCCCAGCGGGTCAGACTGGTGGACACTGCGCAGTTCTATCAGGATGCTCAGTCAGGAAATCTGCCCAGTGTAAGCTGGATTTGCCCCTATCTGGGCAGCCAATTGAGCGACCATCCAGCTTTTACGAAAGACATAAGGGAACCAATGGCTTATGTGACCGGCCTGATCAATGCCGTAGAGAACGGGCCGGACTGGGACAACACCGCGATATTCGTGTCCTGGGATGACTGGGGGGGATATTACGATAATGAAACGCCGCCGTTCGTGGACGAATACGGATTCGGCCTGCGGGTACCCAGCCTGGTTATCAGTCCTTACGCCAAAGAGGCTTTCATCGACCATAATACTTATTCATTTGACTCCTGGTTAAAACTGGTGGAGGAACGCTTCGGTGTGCAATCGATGACCGCCCGCGACAAGAATGCGGACGACATGACTAATTCATTTGACTTCACCCAGAAGCCGCGTCCGCCGGTAATCCTGTCCGCCACAACGCAGGGGTCTCCTTACCCGCAGCCACCACAGACAATCTCGCATTAGATTTCCATAAAGAGGGTATAGATGAATATTGCTTCAAATAACAGAACTATTTACACAATAATCGCCGTCTGGATAACGCTTGTATTAGTGGCTTTAGGAGCATGCACATCTCATTCCACATCCACATCGACGACATCGCAAACACCGGTTTTGACCGTCACGGCAGGACTCGATAAAATAAACCATTTTGTATTCATTATGCAGGAAAACCGCAGTTTTGACAGCTATTTCGGCACCTATCCCGGCGCAGACGGCATACCGCAAAATGTTTCCTTTACCGATCCATGGGACAAGAGCATCGTCAAACCATATCATGACACCAACAATGACAATTTCGACGGACCGCACGGCTGGGAAAATTCACTGGCGGATGTGAACGGCGGCCAGATGGACGGCTTCTTGAAAGAAGCATACAAAAGATACAGCGCGGGAGCCGTGATCAACCGGACACCCGGGAACGACCCACGCGAGGTCCTGGGCTACCACGATTACCACGAAATCCCCAATTACTGGAATTATGCCGGACTTTACGTATTACAGGACCGTATGTTTGAGTCCATAGCTTCCTATAGTCTTCCTGCCCACCTGTATAAACTCGCCGCGCAGAGCGGAGGATATACCGGATTTAATCAACCATATCCGACGCAATTCGATTTCCCTGAAATCACCGAGTTGCTGACCAGCGGTTCGATCACCTGGAATTATTATGTTACTTCGGGCAATGTCCCGGACAACAACGGTCAGGCAATCGGGAGTGATGCCGATCAAAAAGATGATCCCACGCAATATACTTACTGGAACCCGCTCCCTGCTTTTCCCAAAGTATGGAATGACCCTTACGAGCGCAGCCGGATTGTAGACACCGCCCAGTTCTATAAAGATGCAGCGGCAGGCACCCTGCCGCAGGTCAGCTGGATCCAGCCATTTTTCGGGAGCCGGTTGAGCGAACATCCGGGAATGGGTGGCGGGGTGGAGGACGGAATGGCCTATGTGACGGGGTTGGTGAATGCGATCATGCAGAGCCCCAACTGGAATTCAACGGCCATCTTCATCGCATGGGATGACTGGGGAGGATTTTACGATCACGTTGATCCACCGAAGGTGGATGAATTCGGCTACGGCATCAGAGTCCCTGGATTGGTGATCAGTCCCTATGCACGGCAGGGATACATCGATCATAAAACTTATTCTTTCGAATCCTGGTTGAAAATAGTAGAAAAAAGATATGGGATCGCCTCGATGACAAAACGGGATAAGGATGCGCTGGACATGACCGAAGCCTTTGATTTCACGCAGCAACCACGCGCCCCCATCGTCCTGAATGCCACGCTGGAGGGCTCTCCTTACCCGCAAACGCCACAAATCATTAAACATTAATTTAACGGGCGGAGCTAAAATGAAGAAATATATTTTTATAATACTGGCTATAGTTCTGGCAGCAGCTTTGATTGTCAGTTTCAAGACATCAGCGCAGTCAACTACCCTAACCGGCGGTGTGGTAACGGAGCCGTTATCACTAAGTAATTCAAAACTGTCATTGGTGCGTTTGCCAGCGGCCGGGTATATCGACCTAACCCCGCTGAATAATGAAAAGCTGGTAAGTCTCGGACTGGGCGGCCCATCACCGGAAAGTGAACCTCCCGTTTATCCATATAATCAGAATGGCATGTACTGGAGCACGCCATTTTCACTGGTCGAAGGCGACACGGTCCAGGTGACAGTTTACAGTGACTCACCGGTATCCTGGTTCGGCATCGATTGGAAGAATCTGAATGTTCGCGGGATAGTGGCTACGACGGAAACGGATGAGGACGGCAAATCATTCAATCCGCAATATCCTGTTAGTTCGTCAGTGGAAAAAGTCCCTAACGGTTATAAACTGACGGCTAATTACAAAATCCCGGATGATACCGATTGTGTCCTGGTTTTGAAAAATACCAACACGGGTAATTCCCCGCGGATATCGTTGAATGTGGCATTACAACCATCTGTTTCATTCAAGCGCATTCTGCGCAACATTCCAGTTCTCAAGAATCTGGTGAAGTCGGAAAGCTATGATGGAGACGACTAAGCGCTAGGCTTTCGCGGCCAGGAAATTTTTAAGCGAAGCAGCGAATTGCTCCCGCTGGTAACGGCGGATACCGGCAGAATGGATTTCCGAGTCAAAGGACTCAGGCTCCCGTGCAAGCCGCTGCAGGCTGGGGGTCAGCCAAATGAGCGAAGGGTCAAGGTTCAGATTAGCAGCAAGTTCCGCGCGCCATACTTTGAGGTGGCTCAGGCGTTTAATTTGTTCAGCAGTACTGGGTTCATAAGGCGGCGGCGGCGGTATCTGGATTGGCGCCGCGGTTAACCCATCGTGCAGAGCCTGTTGTAAACCACGTCTGTATCGCTGCAGCCCGGGTCCCATACCATCGGTGGTGGGTGAAGCAGCCAGCGAAACCAGTGCAATATCGGGCATGATAAAGAAAGGCGGACGGTGCTGCCGGCGAGCTTCTTCATCGCGGAAGAGGTAAAGACTGTGTAAAACCGCAAGGCCGCGGGGATCAAGGCTCTCAGCTCCCTTTACGGAAAGAAATGCGCGTTCCGGATCGGGCGCTGTATAGCGCACTTCTTCAAGCCGCGCGAATTCTTCGGCAGCCCAGGTGTTGCGACCTAATTCCTGCAGCTTTTTATCCAATATTTTCTGTAAAGATAACAGGTGAAAAACATCGCTGGCGGCGTAATCAATTGCCTCGCTGGAGAGCGGGCGGCGCCCCCAATCCGCAGTCTGCAGCCGCTTGCTCTTGATAATATTTACGCCCAGCATGTCTCTGAGCAAAGCTGCCAGCCCCACCTCGGGCAGACCGGCGAACCGGGCCGCGATGTAGGTATCGTACAGGTTACGTATGTGCAATCCGGCATGCCGGTCGAGGCAGCGGATGTCGTAATCTGCGCCGTGAATGACCTTCATGACGGAAGCATCCGCCAATATTTTGCCGAGCGGCGTAACATCCTTGAGGATGATGGTATCAATGACAAATGAGTGAGTACAGGTGGCAATCTGAATCAAGCAAAGCTGTTCCGGATAATAATGAGAACTGTTCGACTCCGTATCCAGAGCAATCGCCGCCGAGCCGTTCATTTTTTGAATAGCGGCATTTAGTAGAGCGGATTCTGTGATAATTTCTATCGGCAGGGGCAAAGATGCGGTCAACGATAATCCTTTAATTAATGGAATAACTAATTTGCAGTACTACTAATATTATACTAATCGCCGATAAACTCACAAGAAAAGAAAATGCACTTTCTCAACACATTTACTTCTTTAAGGTACCCCTCACCTTAGTCACGCTCGAGGGGCGAGTCGCATTCTTTTTCTATTTTACCGGTCGGATTATCGTCAGGGGGACGGGTGCTTGCTGAATTAGCTTCGCAGTGATACTGCCGTGGGTCAATTTTCTCAATCCAGACCGTCCGTGTGTCGATACTACTATCATATCCATATGATTATCATTGGCGTAAAAAATAATCTCCTGCGCCGTCTTACCGCAAATTACATCCTTGGTTATTTTAATACCCTTGTTCTCCAGCGGTTTGGCGGCGGAACTCAGATACATCGCTGCGTAATCCTCCCTGGTACATACGCCCTGCGGTACTAAAGTGACCTTGTCCGGTTGGCTGGCGTCCTCAAACGGCCAATAACCCTGAATATTGTTCGTGACACTAATCATAAATACTTCCGCGCCCAGTTTAAGTCCTAATTCTTCAACAAAAGGAAGAACAACCTCAGCCAGCTTCGAGCCGTCCAGCGGGACTAAAATCTTCTTGATCATCTTTTTCCCTCCTGTTCCTTTTCTAATTGTTCCGGTTGGAGGAGTAAGTTGTGTACACAGGGTTTCAAAACCACAAAAAAACAGACTCAGGACTCCGGCCTTTTCATGATAAAGGTGTCCGTAGTGCGGCAGTACAAATCTGGCGGTTGCGCGCCCAACCGTCCCACGATCTTTAATCGCTCCGAATCAATCACGCCGCCGGGGCAATATTTATCGTCCAGATGCACAAGCAGCACTTCTCCAACGATAAAGCTATTGACCATCGGTTCGCTGCCGAACCGTAGTATCTCCAAAACCCGGCACTCCAAGCTGATGGGTGATTGGCCGACGCGCGGCGGCGCCACCATTGCGGAGCGGACAGGCGTTAACCCTGCTTTCTCGAATTCACTGACCTCCGGGGGAAAGGACGAGGAGGTAATATTCATCGCCGCTGACAATTCCTCCGTGACCAGATTAATGACAAATTCATTGGTCGCTTCGACATTTTTAATCGTGTCTTTTTTACCGCCGTCATGGTAGGCGCTGACGCCGAACCCCAAAACCGCAGGCACGGTACTCAGCATCGTATACATACTGAATGGCGCAAGATTATTTCTACCCACCAGGTCAACTGTGGACACCCAGGCAATCGGTTTGGGAGAAACCACACTGACGAAGATGCGGTAAATATCCCTGGCATTAAGATCTTTCGGTTCAAGGTTCATGAATTGTTCTCTTTTACGTAACGGTTGAAAAATAACTTAAAGACGCAGGCGTTGGTTATTTCGATATTCCGGTAATTCAGGATAACGGTTTACGAACTTTCCGTCGCGCCAAGGTAGGCTTTTTTAACGATCGGATTGTTCATGATGTCCTCTGATTTTCCTTCCAGCACCACTTTCCCAAGTTCCAATACATAGGTATGATCAGCAAGCTTAAGTGCCAGTTTGGCATTCTGCTCAACCAAAAGTATGGTTCTGCCTGCTTCTTTCATCGTTTTGATGATACTGCCGATTTCATTAACCATGATCGGGGAAAGACCGAGCGATGGCTCGTCCATGACCAGCAGTTTCGGTTTGGTCATCATCGCCCGCCCGATGGCCAGCATTTGCTGCTCGCCGCCGCTTAAACTGCCTGCCCGCTGGTTAAGTCTTTCTTTCATACGCGGAAAATGCTGATAAACCTCAGCCAGCAACGCATTTACTTCACTCCGTTTGATGATAGTATAAGCGCCCGCCTGCAGATTCTCCAAAACCGACAACTGCGGGAAAATTCTTCTGCCCGCAGGCACCTGTGCAATACCCATTTTCACGATTTTATCCACGGCGGTTTTATCGATCCGTTTATCGCCGAACCAGATTTCTCCGGAGGTCGCTCTGAGCAGGCCGGATAATGTTTTCAAAATAGTGCTCTTACCCGCGCCGTTAGCGCCGATAATACTGACCAGTGTCCCTTCGTCGACTGAGAATGAAACACCCTTTACGGCTTCGACTTTTTTATAATTGACCTTGAGGTCTTTGACACCAAGTAACACTATTCGCTCCCTAAATAAGCTTCAATAACCCGTTGATCGCTGGCAATTTGCGCCGGGGTCCCTTCGGCAATCTTTTGACCGAAATTGATCACCACGATATATTCACAGTGGTCCATGACCACCTTCATATTATGCTCCACCATAATGATACCGGTACCCCGTTCATCTCTGATCGTCTTCACCAGGCGGATCAGGGTCTGGATCTCCTCGGCGTTTAATCCACTCATCGGTTCGTCCAGCAGCAGCAATTCAGGATCTACAGCTAATGCAATGATGACACTCATCAATTTCTGGTAACCGCCCGGCAGATTCCCGGCCCGTGTGTCTGCCAGGTTAGTGAGGCCGGCAATATTCAGCAATTTCATCGCTTTTTCGCGCACTATACCAGTTTCCTTGTGTGCCATTGCCGGCGTCTCAAACAAGGTCTGTAAAAAACCCACTCTTGATTTGTAGTGCAGCGCAACCTGGATATTATCCAGCACGGATAATTCCTGAAATACCGTGGCTAGCTGGAAAGTCCGTACGATACCCATTCTCGCTAAAATATGGGGTTTGAAACCGGTGATATCTCTTCCCTTATACAAAACTTTGCCGCTGGTTGGCGGGAGCGCACCGGAAATCAGGTTAAACAGCGTAGTTTTACCTGCGCCGTTCGGCCCGATCAATCCTAAAATCTGCCCTTTATTCACCGACAAATCCATGTTCGTGACCGCTTTCAGGCCGATGAATGTTTTTGTTAGTTTCTGTGTTTCCAGCAACGCCATTCAGACTCTCCGTAAAATCCTGTTGTCGTCATGTAATTCAGCAGCCCTTTGCTAAACTGCCTTCACATCGTCTTTATTTATTGATGGTGGCGCAGTTTTTCGTCCGGTTAATTCCTTTATCCTATTTTGCACTCTTCCGGATAGTCCCAGTATCCCGGTCGGCATAAATAACAATACCAAAACGAGGATAAAACCGAGAGCCATCGGTTGATATTGCACAGTTTGGCTGGGCAGGTATGTAAATACCAGGTTTAGCGCAGCCATGAATATGGTGCCGATAATTGCTCCGAGGGGACTGTAAATCCCTCCGACAAGCACTCCCAATACAATCGTTATTCCCTGCCACAAACCGAATTGTGATGGAGTGATAATAGTAATGTAAGGCGCCCAGATCGCTCCGGCCAGTCCGGCAAAGAAACATGAAACCGCCAGGGCAATTTGTTTCTGGGTAAATACCGATATACCGGTATTTGCCAGTAGATCTTCGGTTTTGCCGATACTTTCCCAAACTCTGCCTAACCTGGAATTAAACATTTTGAAATATACCAGGCATGTTATAACGGCCGTTACCAGCGCCAGATAATAATACGGTGTTCGCGATGTGGCAAAGTTGATATCTAATCCAAATGCTTGAATTCGAGGTTGAGGAACAGGGAATATCCCGAGTTGTCCGCCAAAAAGCCCTTTCCAGCTGATGAACAGCCATGATATTAACCCATCCAGGGCAATTGTCAGAAACAGGAAATAAGCTCCTTTCATCTTCAACCCGATAAGACCGAATAACAATGCCACAACGGCGGGAATAACCCCGGCCATAGGAAATGCCAGCCAAAAAGGAAAATGAGCCCGCATCATTAATAACGCCACGGTATAAGACCCCAGTCCGTAAAATATCGGTTGAGCTGCGTTAATAAATCCAACCGACCACACAGAATATACCCCCATTGCGAGGATGATATTCAGCAGCAGTTGATTTAAAAGGTTTAAATAACGTGGGGAATTCATGAATAAAGGCAATACGAACATAAATATTATAAATAAAAGGGGAATATACGTTTGCCATTTTGGTAGTTTCATTAGCGCTTCCCCATTAAACCCTGCGGTCTGACGATTAATACCAACATGATAAAAGCAAAAGCGAACATGTAACTGTAAGACCCGAGATAAGTCTGACCGAAGGAATCGACAAATCCCAGCACAAAACCTCCGACGAGGGCTCCGGGAATGCTGCCCAGTCCGCCCATAATGACCACCGCAAAACCCTTAAGTAAATAACCGCTTCCCATCGTCGGTGAAACATAGGAAATAGATGACAGCAAAACTCCGGCTACCGCTGCCAGACAACTGGCCACGACCCAGACTACAACACGGATACTGGCAATGTTCATTCCTTGTAATGCAGCCGCGTCCTGATCCTGTTGTAATGCCCTGATGGCTAAACCAAGCTTCGTTTTTTGGACAAACAGGAAAAGCAAGGTTATCATCAAAAACCCCCCGATAATAATCGGGAGTCTGTCCATGGGAAAATATGCAGAACCTATTTTAAATTGTCCGCTCATGATAGAAGGCACGCCGAGCGGCATTCCGCCAAAGAGGATTAAAACCGCGGTTTGCATTATCGTGCTCGAACCGAATGTAGCCAGAGCAGGTTCCAACCCGCCGCGATTACGCATCGGGTAAAAAATACCCTTCTCAAAAATAATGCCTATCAGACTGACAATTATCATCGCAGCGAAAGGAGCGACGATATAGGGCAATCCAGATTTAGCGACAATTAAATATGTAGCAATACCGCCGACCATCACGAACTCACCATAGGCAAAATTACAAACGTCGAAGATGCCCATGATCAGTGTTAACCCGGTCGCGAACAATATATAGATAAGACTTAATGACAGAGCGTTGACAATTACCTGAAATATTTGTGCCATGCCTGATTATTACTCCAGACGCATGATTTGGCCGCATGAGCTGATACAAACGTTTTGCTTAACAGGTAGTGAGAACTGTGTTTTCTCACTACCTGTTAATGACTCAAACAATTAACTTGTCTCTGGAAATTCGCATAGAATACTACTTTGGAGTAATGATTGTGCCGATGGTATCCTTTCCATTTTTAATAATATCAATCGGCCAGGAATTGGTAACCTGATGGCCGCCATTAGCGCCGAAAATAGCGTTGGATGCCGGAGAACCGAAGGTGGCGATACCATTGTTAATTGCAGCGTAGTTGAATTTGGCGCCAGACTGGTCAATTTTTGCCTTGACCACGGTGGGGTCAACACTCTTGGCTTGTTTCATTGCGTCAAACATAATCCCTGCTTCGGAATAGAAGTCCCAGGTACAGCAATAAGCGGTTCCCCATGCAGAACCGGAATGGGCAACTTCACGGGCAGGTAAACCTAAAACAGCACTGGATACCTGGCCGCCGGGAATCAAAGGCATATTAAGTGTTAGCATACCCTCAATGGGTGCCTGTCCGGCGATTTTTAACAGGTCAGCCGCGCCGACAATACCGGTGGCATGGATACCTTTAAAACCCATACCGTTAAGTGTCTTGGCGATCAGGCCGACATCACCGGTGGGGTCACCAATAGTTAATATAATATCCGGTTTTTCATTGAGTATCTTGGTTACGAAAGGTGAAAAGTCCGCAGTGCCGGTATCATAAAAAACGGGGGCGAGATAGGTGAGTCCGGCTGCGGCAGCGGCAGCTTTTGTGGATGCTTCCGTAACGTTCCCATTGGTATCGTTGGTAGTAAGTACGGCAATACTCTTATCGTTGGGATAAGTTTTTTTCATCCAGGCAAGATAATCATTCGCTTGCACTGAAAAACCCATGTATGTTCTATAGGTATAGGCATCAGCCGGTTGTGCAATAATACGGTCATCGTTAACAACCGTGAAATTCAAGATCTTCATGTTGGTTAAAGTGGGAGCAAGCGCCAGGGAGCCTTCCGTTTGGAAGGTAAACATGAATTTCACACCGTCTGTATAAGCCATTTGGTTGATATTATTCGTGGCTTTGGCGGTATCATAAGCATCATCCAAAGCTTCAACTTTAAGCGTGTAATGGGTATCGCCGATGGTGAGACCACCGGCAGAATTAAAGTCGTCGGCCGCCAATGTGACGCCGTGCATTTCGGATAAACCCCAAGGAGCGGCGCCGCCGGTCAATGGAGTATCAACACCGATTGTAATGACTTGCTCTTTGCTGGCTGTAGTGGAACTTGAGCAACCTGTTACCAACCCGGCAAGTAAGGTAACCGCAAGAAGTAGAATCAGAAAACTGCATAAACCTTTTTTCACTTCTGTAAGTCCTTTTGGAGTTTTCATCTCCTAAAATATTTTGATTGCTGTCTGGTATTCTGTTTGTTATTGAAAGTTATACTTCCAAATATTGGTTCTCCCGCACCTCCTCTGAATGTAATTAAGTTGTTAAGTGGTCGTACACTCTTTTTGATTAGTCACTTGCAACTAACGACCGTATTCTGTGCCGGAATACGGAAAGTTGAGCAAACTTTAACATGGCTTCTCAGATTTGTCAAGCCCATATTTAACCCGTATTTCGTCAAGCTCGTTTTTGTGTAGTTATTTCCATTAATAAGAAATGAATCCGATTGGGATATTATGAACGGGAGGGATTATACAGGCAGAGGGAGACTAATTAAAACCAGACTAGAAAATTTCTGATATAGTATGTAGTTAAGTATCAATAATACCGGGAGCAAACGGGAATTGAAAAAGAACATACTATACCTGTTGATGAGTGTGTTGCTGTTTTTATCGATCACAGTTATCAATACTAAACCAGTAGAAGCTTGAGCGAGCCCTCCTTTTACACTGATCGTGATTATCAGTGGAAGCGGCGGAACGGTAACGGTAAATGACTCACCGATGACGTCAAATACCGCTTACTATACGTTTGATGCGATCGCGCAGGTCAAACTAAAGGCAGATTCGATACCGGGATATCGTTTTGTCTCGTGGACCGGCACGAATATCGACAGCACGGACAATCCTGTCACTGTCGATATGACTTGCAATATCACGATCCAAGCTAATTTTTATTCGACTACCCCGGTGTTAACCCTGGAAAAGCACGGGCATGGTTCTATTTCCCCCGCCGCGGGGCAATATCCCTATCCACCCGGTACTGTTGTTAATCTCAAAGCGATCCCGGATAAAGGCTGGAAGTTCGACGGCTGGACCTCTAATGTGAATAATCCGGATTCAGCAGAAACGTCCCTGACATTGAATTCAGACATGCACGTAACTGCTGATTTTTCCCGGGATTGGTCCATCTGGATGATACTGGGGATGATTGCCACATTCCTGATAATCATCGGCGGGATCACATGGCTGGCTATGAAATACCGAAAAAGGTTAAAAAGTATATTCCCGACCGTTTTGCGCAGCAGTAATACTTCATTCGTATTCCGGTTAATCCTGGGCGGTATTTTTATCTTTACCGGATTCGCCAAAGTGCACAACATCCCCACGCTGGTAAACGAAATTAATCAATACCGGATACTTCCTTCAGTGCTAGCCACGGTTTATGGTAACGTTCTCCCTTACCTCGAAATCGCGGTGGGCATTCTCCTGGTTGTGGGTATCGTATTGAGAATCACCGCGAGTATTGCCGGTTTAATGCTTCTCAGTTTCGCAGCTGCGAAAATAGCCGCGCTTATCATGAATTTAAATATTACCATCTGCTACTGTTTCGGAGCGGCCAGACCTTTGCTGAGCACCCAGAGTCTGGCGATCGATTTCGCGATGATGCTCCTGGCGGCGCAAATTATCTGGTTCAGAAAGGAAATCTTTTCCATCCCGGACTGGTTTAGAAGGAAAAAACCACCTTTAGATTAATTAATTGAATCAGAAGTGGGCATCCAATAATGGATGCCCACTAAATTACGGTCATTAACGGTTCTACCTCTGCGGTAACCGCCAATATTTAATTAGATGTAGTGCCAGTTCCAGAGAAAATCCCCGAACCATACTGACCGGTCCATGTGCCTTGAATGTTTATCGCATTTCCTGATACGGTTACTTTTCCTTGCCAATTAAACGTAAAAGTTATTGAGTTTACGCTAAAACTTGATATACCAGTTATATTACCGTTTGGGTCGACTTGTAGTTTATTCTGATCGATGGTGACATTAGCTCCCGTTGAATTAGTAATAGAACCAGTGACAACACCATTTGCATCGATTGTCATCGTGAGATTCCCACCTAAGGAATATGTTTTGTTATTATAAACTATTTGGCCTGACCAAACGCCCGTACCTGACCCATGGTAAGGAAACGATGTTAGAGTTGTCGATATAGACGCCGGTTTCGAGGTTGTTGTATTTAAAGGAGGCATCGACGTCGTTGTCGTTGTCGTTGTCGTTGTCCTTGTCCTTGTCGCGGTCGTAGTAGATATTGAGCTGGACGTTGACGTTAAAGTTGAAGAAGTATATACAGGAGTGGATGTTGTTGTCGTAGTTGATTTTGTTGAACAGGAACACGATACAGGCAAAACCATGATTAACCCGATTATTAATCCTATCACCAGACAGAAACCAATATATTTTATTTGCTTTCTTTTCATAGTATTTTATTTCTCCGTTCTAATATTTGGTTTGGGAACTCGGTAAAGTCTTGCTTTTCTTATTATACGACAATAGCGCAAAATTGGTGTGTTCCAGTTACCTTCATGCAAGCAAAGGTAATAAAAAAGGAACGAAAATGTTCCCCTTGTTTCCTCACGTGGAGTTATTTGGAAGGCCTTCTGATATCTTCACCAGGAATATTAAAAGGGATTCGTCAGATACCACATTGACTGTAGTTTACTGACCACTCACAACTGGAAACCCAAACCTTAACTCTCCAATTCACTTACCGGTTACCGGATTTTTATAGTGGTAAGGGAAGATATATCCGGATGGGTAAGGAGCAAATTTCGTATTCGGCCCCATCGGTGGGCTGTATCGGTGCGGTGGATTCAAAATCGACGGCTTCTTGACCCAGCCTTCTTCCAGCGGACTGCTGATAATCTCGCTCCAGAAGAGTTTCTTGAACTTCCAGATGCTATCCTCTTTGACGTATTCGTTCTCCCAAATGCCGCAGCCGATCAACGAGCGGGTTTGCCCTTCCCGCGGCATGGCGCCGAGGAAATAACCATACCACCGGCCTTTTGCATTGACACCGTCCGGATTTACATCGACAATACCGGCCAGCGGTATCAGAATGTGCAAATATTCGCCGGGGGCTTTCGTTAATCCGCCGTATGCCGGATAATGGTCGACAAAACTGAAACAGCTCCGCACTCCTTGCGGTCCTTCCCAGCCTTTAAAAAGACCGAAATCGTTGATTTCACAGGCAACATCGGGGCTGTGCGACCACAGGCCGATGAGTTCCTCTTCCTGCCAGTGCTCCAGGTAATAGCCGTAGGCACGCTGCAGTTTCTTAATGGCTTCGATGTCCCTGATGAGTTGGATTTCTGCTTCCAGTTTCTCCACCGTCTTCGCGAGTTTCTCGAGTTTAGCTTCTACTTCCGCTGATTTCATCGTTTGCCTCCGCTTAAAAATTTCAGGATCGCCCCGGCATATTCCTTCGGCATCGCGCGGTCGCAGTACATCGGCCCGCCCTCGACGGTAATAAGCCGGCTGCCTGGGATCAATTCCTGGACAATGTGAGACCGGGAGTGCAGGGGGAAACCGGTGGCATCAAGCACCAGTGTCGGGCGGGTAATCAACGGTAATCTGTTCTTCGAGTTATAGTTGGCGCCTGCCCAATGCGCTTCCTCACCGCGCGGCCCGGCTTTAATATATTCGATGACTCTTTCCTCAAGAATATCAAGTGAATAATCGCCCCATAACCCAGCCCGCCGCCACCATTCCATTAAATGCGAACCATCCGGTTTGATTTCCACAGTGGTAGTGAAATTCGTTGGTTCTTTGAGGTCGACGGCCTGGCTGGCTTCCCAAAATTCCGCACCGGCTAAAATCAGTTTATCTATGCGTTCCGGCCAATTTACCGCCAGTTCTACGGCAATCTCCGCCCCGAAGAACTGTCCGGCGACATGCGCTTTTTTCAGGTCCATTGCGTCCATAAAACTGATCATCGTTTTAGCATGGTCGATGATCTGATATTCGCGCGGAACCGGGTCGGAATCGCCGAAACCCATAAAATCCACAGCGATGGCACGGTATTTAGGGGATAAATAATGCATCACCCGAGTGAATTCATCCGAGGATGCCACTGCCATGTGCATCAATATAACAGGCTCCCCTTTTCCTTCTTCACGGTAATGCATCTGACCTTCGGGAATATCGATAAAAGCCCTTTTCATGTTTCCCCTCCAAACTTTTTTAGCTTGTAATGAAGAACCTGAAAATCATACCGTCACTCAACCGATTTAAAACCGGGCGGCGCTTAAATGTACCTGAAAAGCATCCGGGCAGCGAGTTGGACGGTTTGGCCTACAGACAGGCGGTCACAGCTTTGGCAAATGACGCGATCAAGTAATAAACCGCAGTGGCACCGGCATCCTGTACGCCGATGGCACCGTCCGGACGGTACCCGGCGCGGCTGAATTTCGCCTTCATGTTCGCCGTCAACTCTGCTCCTGCTCTAGCTGCTTTCACGGTGTCATCCAGCACCGTTTTGATATCGCTGCCGTCTTTCAGACCTTTCTCAAATGCATCCACGGCAGGCACCAGCGCATCCAGCATGGTTTTATCGCCGACTTCTGCTTTGCCACGCTTTTTAATGCCGTTCACCGCCCCTTTCCCTAATCCCAGCAGGTCGTTAAATTGGATTTCCTTTTTACCCACGATGCCTTTTCCGGCTTCCATAAAGGCTGCAGCTAACAGCGTCCCGAATGTGGAAGGGCTGGCTTTGTTGATCTGCATACCGCATTTCATCAGCAGCTTGCCGATATCTTCTTCACCAGGATTGGCCAGAAAATCGGTCATCGCTTTGCTGCCTAGCTGGACAGTGACGCCCAGATCGCCGTCTCCGACAATCGAATCCAACCGCCGTAATTCATCGCTATAAAGGCTCCATCCGGCGGCGGTCTCTTTTAAAATATCCGTCATGATTGGCGTATTGATCACGTAACTCATGCCTTTCTCCACTGCGGTAAGAAAGGTGAGAATGCAGGCGCATCGAGTAATTTTTTAAATTCAGGGTTGAGCTTTAACAAGCTGAAAGAAGCTCCGGCCATTTCCATCGAGGTGGCATATTCGCCGATAAAGGCTTTATAGACCGAGATACCGTGCTCTCCCAGGATGTCATAAAACTTGTTGTAGAGAATAAAAAGTTCTTCCGGCGGCGTCGCCCCCAAACCATTGACCAAAACCGCCACTTCATCTTTGGCTTTAAAAGGCAGGTCCTTGATGACTTTGTCCGCCATGATCGCGGCGACCTCGTCAGCGCTCTTGAGTTTGGTGCGTTCGATGCCGGGTTCGCCGTGAATGCCCATGCCGAGTTCCATTTCGTCCTCGGCGATTATGAAATTCGGCTTACCCACGGCCGGAATCGTGCAAGGGCTTAAGGCTACACCTATGGTACAGGTGTTTTCGATCACTTTGTCGACTGTGGCTTTTACTTCATCCAGACTGGCTTTCGTATCGGCCTTGGCGCCGGCAATTTTATACGCGAAGAAAATCCCCGCGATCCCCCGGCGGCGGCTTTTCTCCGCGTGCGGGGCGGATGCCACATCATCGGCAGCAATGCTCATTTTTACCTGGATGCCGTCAACTTCGGCCATTTCTGCCGCCATCTCAAAATTCATTTTATCGCCGCTGTAATTTCCGAACAGGTAAAATACGCCGGCACCGCCATTGGCAGCCTTGGTAGCGGCCAGCATATCGTCAGAACTAGGCGATGAAAAAACATTACCGATGGAAACGCCGTCCAGCAATCCAGGCCCGACGTAGCCCAGAAAAACCGGAATGTGTCCGGAACCGCCGCCAGTGCAGATTGCTACTTTGCCCTTGACCGGCGCGTCCTTGCGCACGAGCGCCCGTGAGCTTCCCTCGGCCATCTTCAGGTGATATGGGTATGCCTTGAGAATACCGCTGATGGTGTCCTCTACTACTTTAAATGGGTCGTTAATCAGTTTTTTCATTGGCGAAAACCCTCCTTCCTGTTCTACTAAAGGAATTTAACTAATATATTATAGCGTTTTAAACAACAGCTAACTAGCCTGCTCGCCCGCAGACTTTTTAACACAATTTCCTTCGGGTTGCGATTTCCCCGTCTTGTCAGAATTGTTAGGTTATTTATTATATTCTTCGCGGAACTCGAGAACCGTGCCGCCTGGATTTGTATCAAAGTAACACCAGCGTTCGCCCTTGAAGATCGCGGCAACCAGCAGCGGATGCTTCTGTTTCTGCAGTTTTGCAACCATTTCTTCGTAGTTCGAGACGCCCAAAGCGACATGATGAATGCCCTCACCTTTCTCGGCAAGGAATTTAGACCAGATGGATTTGTTATCCTGAGGCTGGAGTAATTCGATCGGGAACGCGCCGAATTTGATATTAACAATTCTTACTTTAAAAGGTTCGCCGACAAATAATTCTTCTTTCTTGGGTTCATAATCAGTAATATCGGGTTTTCCGATGTTCCAGATTGTGGACAACCACTTCGCTGTCTTTTCGGCATCTTTTACCACGATACCGACATGGCTCAAGTTAGTAAGCTGAACGCTCCCGGTGTCAAGTTTCCAATCCATTTATTTTTCTCCTTTTTATATTATCGATATTTATTTATAATTCGACGTTATTATTTGCCGGTAACCGGATTCTTGTAGTGATACGGGAAAATATAACCGGACGGGTATGTAGCAGCATGCGTGTTCGGGCCGGAAGGGGGCCTGTCATTGGCCGGCGGATTGGCAAGATAGGGTGTTTTTACCCAACCTTCATCCAGCGGACTGCTGATAATGTCGTTAAAGAAGAGTTTTTTAAACTTCCAAATCCCATCTTCTTTAACAAATTCGTTCTCCCAAATACCACACCCGATCAATGCCCGCAGTTTGCCACCCCTTTGTAAAGCGCCCAGGAAAGAACCGTACCATCTCCCTTTTGCGGTCTTGCCGCCTGCATCCAGGTCGACAATACCGGCGTTCGGAATCAGGATATGAAGATACTCGGGAGGAGCTGTCTTCTCGCCATTAAAACCGGTATAATGGTCTTTAAACTGAAAGCTCTTTTTTACTGCTTCAAACCCCTTGTAAAGTCCGGTGTCATGGATTTCCAGCGAGACCTCATCGCTGTGAGACCACAGTCCGATGATCTGATCTTCCTGCCAGTGTTCGAGGTAATAACCATAGGCGTTCATTAATTTCTTGATCGCCTCTATATCCTCTGCAGCCTGAATTCTGGTTTCCAGCTTTTTTACAGTTTCTTTAAGGGTTTTTACTTCTTTTTCTAAATCTACTGCCACTAAATTTTGCCTCCTTACCTGATTAATATTTTATATCGGTGTTGTCTTACCAGACATCAATCACTTTTTACGTTTTGCCCTCAGTTAATATATTATGTCGGGGATTTCATATTAGCCGAAGACTGCAAATTCACGAGCAATTTAGCACAGGCCCTGTTATTTGTCAAGTATAAGTCTTGTCTATTGTTAGTGTATGCGAAATTCCAAATGCCGAGATCCAAATACCAAATATTCTCTTATTATTCAATAGATAACGGCTGTCTATATAATAACGCGGAATTATTTCAGCAGTATTTCCCGAAAAACAGAAAGCCCCCTCCTCTTTGCGGAGGAGGGGGCTTCTTAGTTAACAGTACAATATAGCAGATTATAGTCTTTCTTTGACCAGTGTATCGACAACGGAGGGATCTGCCAGCGTGCTGGTATCGCCCAGGTTGCCGACATCGCCGGAAGAGATCTTGGTGAGGATACGGCGCATGATCTTACCGCTTCTGGTCTTGGGCAAACCTTCAGCGAACTGAATCTTGTCGGGTGAAGCCAGCGGACCGATCTGCTTGCGCACCCATGCGACCAGTTCTTTCTTTAGTTCTTCGGTCTTTGGCACACCGGCCTTCAGGGTAACAAAGGCATAAATACCCTCGCCTTTGATGGGGTGCGGCATACCTACAACCGCGGCTTCAGCAACACTGGGATGTGACACAAAAGCACTTTCAACTTCAGCAGTACCAATACGGTGTCCGGAAACCTTGATAACATCATCGATACGGCCCATCAGCCAATAATAGCCGTCTTCGTCTTTTCTGGCGCCGTCACCGGTGGTATAAACGCCGGGGAAGCGGGCAAAATAGGTACTCTTGAATCTGGCGGCATCGCCATAAACACTACGCATTAACCCCGGCCATGGTCTCTTAATCACCAGATAGCCGCCCTCATTGACGTCACAAGGATTACCGTCTTCGCGGATGATAGCCGGGTCGATACCGAAGAAAGGCATCGTGGCGGAGCCTGGTTTGATGGGAGTCGCACCGGGTAGCGGGGTCAGCATAAACCCGCCCGTTTCCGTCTGCCAGTAGGTATCGATAATGGGGCACTTGCCTTTACCAATGACATTGTAATACCACATCCATGCTTCGGGGTTGATCGGTTCGCCGACAGTAGCAAGGATACGTAGGCTGCTCAAATCGTGTTTATTGGGCCAACCATCGCCGTCTCTCATCAGGGAACGTAGAGCGGTAGGGGCGGTGTAGAAAATGCTGACGCGGTATTTTTCGATCAATTCCCAGAATCTGTCGGGATTAGGATACGTAGGAACGCCCTCGAACAACACCATTGTCGCACCGTTGGCCAGTGTTCCGTAGCAATTGTAGCTATGACCGGTAATCCACCCGATATCTGCCGTGCAGAAATAGGTGTCTTCGTCTTTGTAATCCATAACATATTTGAAAGTTAATGCAGTGTAAAGCAGATAGCCTGCCTGGGTATGCAACACGCCCTTCGGTTTGCCGGTGCTGCCGCTGGTGTAGAGGATGAATAAGGGGTCTTCTGCATCACATTCTTCCGGTTTGCAATACTTGGGCAGATCGGGCTCGTTCATCAGGTCATGGTACCAGACATCACGCCCGGCTTCCATTTTAATAGGAATGCCGGCCCGTTTGACGACAACTACTTTCTTAATCGTGGGGCAGGATTTCAGAGCATCGTCAGCATTATCTTTACTGTTAATAGTTTTGCCGCTGCGATAGTAACCGTCGCTGCAAACCAACACGGAAGATGCGCAGTCATTCATTCTATCACGCAGGGCATCGCCGCTGAACGCGCCGAAGACGACACTATGAATCGCCCCGATTCTGGCGCATGCCAGCATAACGATCGGTAACTCGACAATCATCGGCAGATACACTGATACACGGTCACCCTTTTTCACGCCCAATTTCTTGAGAACATTGGCGAACTTGTTTACTTCATAATATAGTTGTTGGTAGGTTAAGGTTCTGGTATCACCGATATCACCTTCCCAGATAAAGGCAGCCTTATTCTTGCGCGGGGTTGTGAGATGACGATCAATACAGTTGTAGGAAACATTTAATTTACCGCCGACAAACCATTCGTGCTTGGCATCGGCAAAATCCTCGACCAATACCTTATCCCATTTCTTGAACCAATCGAGTTGTTCGGCCATTTCTCCCCAGAAAGCGGCGGGGTCTTCGATGGACTTCTGGTAGATTTTCTTATACTGAGCCATGCTTTTGATATAGGCTTGCTGACTCAGTTCTTTAGAGGGTTTAAAAACCCGCTTTTCCTCCATCATGGAGGTAATGTGTTGTTCTACGTTTTCAGCCATACTTTCCGATTAACTCCTTTACTTATTTACAGCAGGCGTACTGCCTGAATTCACTATGACGAAAAATAAACGCTCTATAAAATATCGACTTATATATGCTTGCAGATATTGTACTCCTAGAAAGTTAAGGAGTCAATGACCCGCATTGACTCATAATAAAAGTCACCAAGGGAAGGGGTATTGACTCAAAATTAGTGTTACCGAGGACTATGGTGATAAGGCGGTCCAGGCTTTGGTGATGCTGAATCGTATCTATTCTTTATTAAGGTTATATACCAATTTCTTTCAACCTTCCATGAAGTTGTTAAGTAAGCACCGCAACGGAGCACAGGTCTATAAAACATATGATGAAGCGCAAACGCCGTGTTATCGCCTGTTAAAATCAGGGATTCTATCCGAACGGGAGAAAAGAGAACTGATGGATATTTTTCAGAGTTTGAGCCCTGTGAAGCTCATACAACAGATAAACGATAACCTGAAACTATTATGGGAGATGGCAGAAAAATAACCCGGTCAGTAGGAGGTTATGGTAACACTATTTATGACGCATCATTTACGCTTTCGGTAACACTTTATTTTGACGCAACACGTGACCGGTTTAGTTATAATGAGGTGTTTTCAAGATAAGTAATCATACTCAACACTCACAACCGAAAGCTGACCGCTGATGGCTGACAGCTCCCACCCACTTTACATTACTATTAAGTTCGGCATATCATTGATATCAAAACCGGCACGCTCTACTTCCTGTTTCAACAAAATAAGGAGACGATATGAAAAAGAAGACAACAACCGGCAACTGGTGGGACATCCTCGGGACGCCGCAGTACGGCGGGGAAATGGCAATCCGCGCCAGCAGAAATATCGAAAATTTCGACCCATATTTCAGCGAAGGGAATACCAGCATCTACGGCGGTTGGCTGGAAAGATTACTCTCCGACGATTGGGCGTTGGATCCCGCGATCTGGGATTATAAAATGGCCTGGCACCCTTCCAAGTTCATGAAAGGCCTCCTGGCGGAAAGTTGGGAATTCCCGGAGCCGGGCACTCATGTTGTCCATCTGAAGAAAGGGATACACTGGCAGAATATTCCACCTGCCAACGGCCGCGAATTTGTGGCTGACGACGTGGTATTTCACTATAACCGCCTATTAGGTTTAAACAACTTCCCTAATCCCAGCCCCTGGCCGACAGAGGTTTATTTTAAAGAGTTGATTTCCGTGACTGCGCAAGATAAATATACCGTCGTTTTTAAGTGGGCGACGCCAAATACCGAGTTCATTATGGAAGCCCTGCACGGCGTGATGCAACGGCAGTGCATCGAAAATCCGGAAGCGGTGAAAAAATGGGGCGACCTCAGTGACTGGCATCATGCAATCGGCACCGGATCGTTTTTCATGAAGGAATTTGTTTCCGGCAGCCATGCCACTTTGATCAAAGATCCGAATTACCGCGGTTTTGACGAACGCCACCCTGAGAACAGGGTTCCGTATCTGGACACAATTAAGTACGTTGTTATGACCGATGATGAAGAGGCTCTGGCGGCTATGCGCGCCGGTAAGATCGACATCATGGAAAGGGTTTCACATGCCCAGGTTTTGGCAATGCAAAAAACAAATCCGGAAATCGTGGCCATCCGCAATCCGACCACACAGGCAGTGACGATCCAACCCCGCAACGACCATGCACCGTTTAACGATATCCGCGTGCGCAAGGCAATGCAGCTGGCCTTTGACCTGCCCGCATTGGCAAGAGACTTCTACCACGGCTCCGTCGACCCCTATCCGAACGCAGTGACATCCCGGTACCTTTCGATGTCTTTCAAGGGTTGGGGATACGCCTATGAGGAATGGCCGCAGGAGCTTAAAGACGAATATGTCTATAACCCCACACGGGCCAAACAGCTCCTGACCGAAGCCGGTTTCCCGCACGGATTTAAAACCAATATTGTTGTCGATATTGCTTCCGATATGGAATTATTTAAAATAATCCTGAAGTCCTTCGCCGCTATTGGCATTGAAATGGAAGTACGCCCGATGGAATCCAACGCCTGCACGGCCTTTGTCGGAGAAAAGAAATACGACCAACTGGTTTACCGCCAATACGGCCCACTCGGTCATACCTACGCCCCCTTCCAGGCGCTGACCCGTTTTTATTCAACCGCCCCTGTCAATATTCTGGGTGTTAACGACCCGATTTATGATTCCTTCTATCCGCAGGCACTGAAAGCTTCCGGTGAAGAAGAAACGAAGAAAATTCTGCGGGCGATGAACGAACACGTCGCCAGGCAGCATTATGCCACCTGCTTATTGCAACCCGCAGAATATGCCCTTTGCCAGCCGTGGCTAAAGGGCTACAGCGGCCAGATCCATTCGGTCTGGATGGGCATCGGCGGCCCCAGCAGATTGAGCATGTACGGCGCCCGCTTCTGGATCGACCATAAGTTAAAGAAATCTTTGGGACATTAGAGTAAGCAGTTCACGAGGGGAGAACTAAACATTCTCCCCTTTTCTTTTGTTAAAAGTGAAGGATAATTAGCAGGCAGAGAAAAGCTATAGGGACTAGTTCGAAACTAGCGAATGCCGGTAACTATTTTCGGATTTTGTATTTTGTAATTGTGGCGAATTTCATATTCAGGATCCAGGATTTATTTTATTGTCGTTTTTTCTATTTCCTTTACGGACTTCATTCCCAGCGACGGAATAATCGCAGATAAGGTGATTATCGCCAGGATCAGACATGCATGGTTGATTGCCTTCAGAAAAACCGGCAGTTCATTAGAACTGATCAACTGCGTGCTGCCGACAATCTGCGAAAGTTGGGCATACGGCATCACCAGTGTCATCAGCAACAAAGAAAACGGCACACTCAGCGAAACTGCAGTCTGATACAAGGTCATCCGAATTCCATTGGCGACGCCGCGCTTCTCAGCTGGAACGGATACCATGACCGCGCTCATATTGGGAGACGAAAACAGCGCAGTGCCGAGACCGAATAATACTAAACTGATTAATACCGCGGAATATGAAGAATGTTGATTCAGCGTGGAAAACCAGATCAGCGCCGCTGCGTTCATGGTCAAACCAACCGGGGACAATATGCGGCTACCGTACCTGTCCGCCAACCTGCCGCTGATCGGACTCAGGAAGAAGATCACAACTTCCATAGGGATCAATAAAACTCCGGCTTTCAGCGCGCTGTAACCCAGGATCAATTGCAGATATAACGACCGCAGAAACGGGCCGCAGCCGAACGTCATGGAATTCAGAAAATTGGCCATATTCCCCAATGCGAACTGCCGGATCTTGAATAATGTCAGGTCAAGCGTCGGGTGCTTCTGTTTTAGTTCGACGATGATAACCACAATGAAAAATGCCACTCCCCCCGCCAGGATCGCCAGATTGCGCGCGGAAAGGGGATTGCCGATGGTCAGAGCCAGCAAAATGGTGGCCAGGCCGATGCAATACAATATCGTGCCTGCGTAGTCAAATGTTCCGCTACTGGATTTGACGCTGATCTCTTTCAAACGCATATAACCCCAGACCGTTCCGAAAATCCCGATTGGGATATTGATCCAGAAGATCGATTGCCACCCGAACCAGGTGATCATCACACCGCCAAGGGTATAACCGGCCATTGCTCCCAGATTCAGTGCCATGATATTGATACCCAATCCCATACCCAACTCGTTTTTGGGGAAAGCATCGGTCAGGATCGCGCCGCTGTTTGCTACCAGTAAAGCCGCACCAGCGCCTTGCAGGAACCGGAATATCACCAGTTGTTCGCCATTGCGGGATAAAGCGCAAAGCAGCGAGCCGATAGTGAATATTGTAAAACCCATATTATACAACCGGACCCGGCCGTATAGATCAGCCAAGCGCCCTAGAGCCACAAGCAGGATCGTCACCATCAGGGTGTAACCGGTGATAATCCAGATGCCGTGGACAATCGTCGCGTTTAAATCCTTCAATATCGAGGGCAGCCCGATCACCACAATACTGGAATCCAGGCTCCCCATGAAACTGCCCACGGTGGTCACCGACAACGCCACCCATTTATAATCCATTTTGAATTTCATATAATTTCTAACCGCTTAAATAAATTTTTTCACAAAAGAACAAGTGGATTATTAAAAAGAAAAACATGTTAATTCGGAATCTAAAATAAAATCTCGCTCAGAAAAAACAGGAAAGACAACATGTTTCCAGTATAGTGCCTTTTGTTTGTCACTTACAAACAGAGTAAGTATCCAATTCCATTTAGGATATACGGATTTTGTGTATAAATTTCCCACGACCTTACGGTCGGGGTTTTCACTGCCTCAACTTCGTTGCCCTGCATCTTGACGGAAAGAGGAAGATGCAGGGAGAACTCCATCCCTCGACCTTACGGTCGGGGATTTT
>Ga0182010_10000273_pt1 | contig 29867 bp, 26 predicted proteins | sample 611E1MmetaG_FD_120488 | JGI IMG/M metagenome (GOLD analysis project Ga0182010, IMG submission 120488) | Permafrost microbial communities from Stordalen Mire, Sweden - 611E1M metaG | ecosystem: Environmental > Terrestrial > Soil > Wetlands > Permafrost | place: Sweden: Stordalen | collected... | reverse complement strand
CGAGCCGTTTCATCTTCTCATTTGCTTCCTGCGCCCAGGCCAACCCCTCCGTGGCATGCCAGTCGACGAGCCGCAGATTGTGGACGATGTTGCCGCTCCCGAGGATCAGCACTCCCTTCGATCGCAAGGGGGCGAGTTCCCGGGCGAGATCGTAGTGCCATCGGGGAGGTTTGGTGTAGTCCAGGCTCATCTGCACAATGGGCACGTTGGCCTCCGGGTAGAAACGCCGCGCGACGCTCCAGGTGCCGTGGTCCAGTCCCCACGCCTGATCGGGTTCCACATGAGTGAGACGGACGCCCTCCTGGACTTCGGATGCCAGAGCGGGGCTTCCGGGAGCGGGGTATTCCACTTCATACAATTCATCGGGGAAGCCGCCGAAGTCGTGTATGGTCCGCGGCTTTTCCATCGCAGTAACGAAGGTCCCTTTGGCCTCCCAATGAGCCGAAATGCACAGAATCGCTGTCGGCGTTGGAATCGTTTTCGCCGCTTCTTCCCAGCCGCGTGAGAATTCGTTATCAGTGATGGCGTTCATGGGGTTGCCGTGGCCGACAAAGAGCACGGGCATGACCCCTAACATTGTTTCGTTGGTGCTTCTTGTGTCCACTTCGTCTCCCTATTCTATCGATGAAGCGTTTGCGCCTCTCTATAATGGAGAGGAGAGAGGGGAATGTCAAGAAGGAAGGGGGATCGGAAAAAGCCGGTCGACGATCCTCTCTCGAAAGATCGTCCGGCTTGTGGAAGAGTATCTGCCGGTGGTGGGGAAGCCGCCGTGGCTGGGAGGGAAACACCAGGTGGCCCGGGGAGAACTGCGCAAAGGAACGGTTCATGCCGCCGGTTCCCGCACGGGCGGGGATGTCACGGAGGAGGGCTGTTCAACCCCTGCAGGTAGCCGGCGATCGCACGTGCCGCGACCTTCCCGTCTCTCATCGCGAGAATCACGGTCGCCCCGCCGCGCGACAGGTCTCCCCCCGCAAAGATCCCCGGTCTGCTCGTCGCTTGTTGTGCGTCGGTGACAACCGTTCCCCGTTTGCCGGTGGCAAGTCCCGGTGTCGTCGCCTGGATGATCGGGTTGGGCTTCTGCCCGATTGCCTCGATCACGGTTTGGAGTTCCACCGTGAACTCAGAACCCGGGATCGGAACGGGCCTGCGGCGGCCCGACTCGTCGGGTTCTCCCAGAGTCATGCGCTGGCACTCAAGCCCTTGTACCCAGTTGTTCTCATCTGCAAGGATGCGGAGCGGGTTCGTCAGCAGGAGGAATTCGATCCCTTCCTGCTCCGCGTGATGTATTTCCTCTTCCCGTGCGGGCATCTCTTCGCGCGATCGGCGGTAAATAAGGTATGCGCGCTCGGCGCCGAGCCGTCGGGCTGTCCGGACGGCATCCATGGCCGTGTTCCCGCCTCCGATCACACCGACGGCCTTCCCGATCTTGATCGGCGTATCGTTCTCCGGGAATCTGTATGCCCCCATGAGATTGACGCGGGTGAGGAATTCGTTCGCAGAATAGACCCCGCTGAGGTTCTCACCGGGCATCCCCATGAACGTCGGCGTCCCTGCGCCGGTCCCGAGGAATATCGCCTTGAATCCCCACTCATCGAACAACTCATCGATGGTGGCCGTCCTGCCGATCACGAAGTTGGTATACACTTCCACACCGAGCGCTTTGATCCTCTCGGTTTCGAGATCGAGAATCTCCTTTGGCAAACGAAACTCCGGTATGCCGTACCGCAGCACGCCGCCGACGGCGTGCAGCGCCTCAAACACCGTGACCCGGTAACCCATTTTCGCGAGCTCCGCGGCGCAGGTGAGTCCCGACGGGCCCGATCCGACGACAGCGATCTTCTCCTCCCGGCGTTCCGTCACGACGGGCGGCGTGAAAAGCTGATGCTTCATTTCATAGTCCGCCACGAACCGCTCCAGCTTGCCGATGGCGACCGGGGTCAGCTTCTTCCCCATAACGCAGAGCGACTCACACTGCGACTCCTGAGGACAGACACGCCCGCAGATGGCGGGGAGATAATTGGCTTCCCGGATCTTCTGCACCGCCCCGACATAGTCCTTCTGGAGGACAAGCGTCACAAACCCCCGGATGTCAATGCCGACGGGGCAGCCGTCGGTGCAGTACGGCTCTTTGCATTCCAGGCAGCGCTGACTCTCGAGCACGGCGCGGTCTTCATCGAACCCGAACGATACCTCGAGGAAGTTGATGCTTCGTTCCGCGGCCGGCTGTTCGATGGATTCCTGCCGCGGTATCTTCATGCGCTGTGACGGTTTCAGGGGGTTGACGGCGCTCATCGGATTTCCTCCTGCCGCACGGCGGTAAGCCGGCAGACATGTCGCTCGTCCGTAATCTTCTCCATGTCAACGTACGTTCTGTTCCGTTTCATCAATTCATCGAAATCCACGGCATGGCCGTCGAATTCCGGACCATCGACGCAGGCGAACTTCATCTGCCCCCCCACGGTGAGTCTGCACCCGCCGCACATGCCTGTTCCGTCCACCATGATGGTATTCAGGCTCACCAGCGTGGCGATGCCGTAGGTCCGCGTCAGGTTCGAGACGGCTTTCATCATGGGCAGGGGACCGATCGCATACACCGCGTGCACGCCGCTGCCGGGAAGGTCGAGAAGCGCTTTCAACGCATCCGTGACGAATCCTTTCCTCGCGTATGATCCATCATCTGTGGTGACCGTAACGCTGTCGGAGCAGGTCGCCATTTCCTGTTCGAGGATGACAAGCTCTCGCGTCCGCGCGCCGATAATAGTGTGGACAACGTTGCCGGCGGCTTTGAGGGCCTGGGCGATCGGGAAGAGCTCGGCGGTTCCCACGCCGCCGCCGACACAGGCGACGACACCGTGGTTTTCGATCGGCGTCGGGTTGCCCAACGGCCCGACGACATCGAGCAGGGAATCACCTGCGCCTTTGCTCGTGAGGAGTTTCGTGGTTCCGCCGATGGCCTGCACGATCAGCGTGATTGATCCTTCGGCGGGATTGCTGTCTGCGATTGTCAGGGGAATGCGTTCGCCGCCTTCTTCGACGCGTATCATCACGAAGTTTCCTGCTTTCCGCTTCCGTGCGATGAAGGGGGCCTTCACGTCAAACTGTGTGACCGTTGGAGCGAGCACTTTCTTTCTCAGAATCAAAAACATCTTCCTTGTCTCCTGACCATTCCGGATGGCACAATGTCAAAGCACAGGGAACAATCACTGTGCCAAAGAAACGCGCGCGGGGTGCGGAAGGCACGCTCAAAAGAGGGCCTTTGCGGACGGCGCAAAAGAATAGCGCGGTGAATTATCAAATGCGGAAATCACATTGGAAAAATCAAGAATCGATTCCTGTTCTCATGGACGGATCGGATGGTCTCAGAGGCCCGCGATGATCGTCCGCAACGCCGCCACGGTCTTCCGGACATGCGCGTCCGTGATGATCAGGGGGGGAAGGAAACGAAGAACCGTTGTGTCCGTACAGTTAATCAGGATCCCGCTCTCCCGCATTGCGCCGACGATCTCCTCCCCCGGCCGGTCGAGTTCCATCCCCGCCATGAGTCCGAAACCCCGCACCTCGCGGACAACCTTCGGGAAATCCCGGGCGATCTCACGAAGGCCGTCGAGAAGCAGTCCGCCAACCAGGGCGGCGTGCGCGATGAGGCCCTTTTCTTCGATCTCTTCAAGAACGGCGATGCCCGCGGCGCAAGCAACGGGGTTGCCGCCGAATGTCGTCCCATGCATTCCTGGTTCGAGGACCGACGCGATCTCCCGGGAGGCAAGGATCGCTGCGAGGGGGAGCCCGCCGCCGATCGGCTTGGCCATGGTCACGAGGTCGGGATGAACATCGTAATGCTGGAATCCGAAGAACTTCCCCGTGCGGCCGGCCCCCGATTGAACCTCGTCGGCGACGAGAAGGAATCCGAACTTTCGTTGCAGGTCCCCGAGTGTCCGCACAAACTCCTCCGAGACGGGGCGGACCCCTCCTTCGCCCTGGATGAATTCGAGGAGCACCGCGGCGGTGCGATCGTTGACCGCGGCGGTGAGCGGCGCGAGTTCGTTGAACGGGACGGTACGACAATTCTCAAGGAAAGGCCCGAACCCGTCCCTGTACCTGGGCCGATCCATGACCGAAAGGGCTCCCATGGTTCTTCCATGAAAGGAGTTTGAAAAGCCGATGATCCCGGCTTTCCCCCGCGTCGCCCCCCATTTCCGGGCGATCTTGATGACCCCCTCCGTGGCTTCAGAGCCGGTGTTGGCGAAGAAAACCCGGGAATAGCCCGAATGTTTCACCAGGATCTCTGCCATGCGGACCTGCGGCTCCTGGAGGAAATAGTTGGAAAGATGCGTGTACCGTGCCGCCTGCGCCGCGATGGCGGCAACAACCCGCGGGTGACCTTCTCCGAGGGCGTTGACCGCAAGGCCGGAAAACATATCGAGGTAGCGCGTCCCATCACGGGCGATCAGAGTGACTCCCTCTCCCCGCTCGATCTCGAGAGGAAGCCGCTTGTAGGTGTGAAAAAGGACGGCAGCTTCGCGATCCTGCAAGTCCATGGTTCCTCCAAAATTGTTCTTGCATAATAATACGACTTTTTGCATATTTATGCAAGACGAATTCGCCGGGAGAAAAGCGGGATATGATTCATGCGGTCATCATCGGTGCGTCGGGGTATTCGGGGGCGGAGTTGGTCCGCATTCTTTCCCGTCATCCTGACGTGTCCGTCGACAAGGTGACTGCGGCAACGTCTGCGGGGCAGCGTGTTGATGCCCTCTATCCGGCACTGGCGGGGCTCTGCGATCTCTCGTATGACAAACTTCTCCCCGACGACCTGGAGGGAATGGACATCGCCTTCGTTGCCCTTCCCTCCGGCGAGGCGATGAGAGTGGTCCCGGAACTCCGGACCCGCGGGCTCAAGGTGATCGATCTGGGCGGCGACTTCCGGCTGGCATCCGCATCCCTCTATGAACAGTACTACAAACGGCCGCATATCGCGCCGGCGCTTCTCGCCGAAGCCGTGTACGGTCTTCCGGAGCTCTATCGCGATGCAATCCGCGGCGCCCATCTGGTGGCGAACCCCGGATGCTATCCCACAAGCGCACTCCTGGCGCTCCTTCCCGTCGTGCGGCACGGGATCGTCAAGACGGAGGGAATTGTCATCGATGCGCTCTCCGGCGTCTCAGGGGCGGGCCGCAGCTCGTCAGTGGAGATGAGTTTTGCAGAGCTGAACGAAAACGTCCGCGCATACAAGATCGGATCGCACCAGCATATCCCGGAGATCGAAGGAGTGCTGGCGTCGGCTGCAGGCGGCACGGTGTCGGCGTCTTTCGTCCCCCATCTCGTGCCGATTACGCGGGGGATCTACACGACCGTGCACGCATCGCCGGCGGTGCGGATCACGGAAGAGGAACTCTCCGCGCTGTACGAGGAATATTATGCCGGACATCCTTTCGTCCGCATCAAACGCGGGATCCCGCAGATTGCGAGTGTGGTACGAACGAACTACTGCGACATAGGACTCTTTCCAGACGAGAGGACGAAGCAGATCGTGGTGATCGCGACGATCGATAACCTCGTGAAGGGGGCCGCGGGACAAGCCACGCAGAATATGAACCTGATGTTCGGACTGCCTGAGACGGCAGGTCTGTAAGGGAAAGGAGTGCAAGGGTGTACGCAGGCGGAAGAGCAGTGAAGGGAACAACAAACGACAGGGAGCATCCTCCCGCAGGCAAAAGAGATGTGGGTGAACTGCGGCCGGACGGAATGGGTGAGGCGATCACTGCGTGCGCGGGGGGTGTGACAGCGCCGAAAGGGTTCCTCGCCGCCGGGATCCATTGCGGAGTCAAGAAGGAAAAGGACGATCTTTGCCTGCTGGTATCGGATCCGCCGGCGACGGCGGCTGCCGTCGTGACCACCAATGTGGTGAAAGCCGCACCGATCGTCGTGGTGAAGGAGCAGCTTGCGCGTTCGACCTCCATCCGCGCGATTGTCGTCAACAGCGGTAATGCAAACGCCTGCACGGGCGATCGGGGCATGCGTGATGCCTGGACGATGGTGAGGGCAGCGGCGTCCGCCGTCGGTGCCGACGAAAGCGAAGTCCTTGTGGCATCGACTGGCGTGATTGGGCAATTTCTGCCGATCGAAACCATTGAGGCGGGGATTCCCGCGGCGGCACGGCAGTTGTCGCCGACCGGCGGAACGGCGGCCGCCCGGGCGATTATGACGACCGATACCTTTGTGAAAGAATGTGCGGTGAAGGTCACGATCGGCGGCGTCCCGGTTGTGGTGGGGGGAATGGCGAAGGGATCGGGGATGATTGCACCGAACATGGCGACCATGCTCGGCTTCGTGACCACCGATGCGGATCTCTCCCCGGCCCTGCTCCACAGCGCCTTGGTGAAGGGAACTGAACATTCCTTCCACCGGATCTCCGTCGACGGCGACACGAGCACGAACGACATGGTGGCGGTTCTGGCAAACGGAACCTCAGGTGCGGGCCTCCTGTCGGACGCTTCGGACCCCGGTTACGCGCTGTTCTGCGATGCGTTGGAATGCGTCCTGCTGCAGCTTGCCCATATGATCGTCCGCGACGGCGAAGGGGCGACCAAATTCGTCGAAATCGCGGTTGCCGGCGGGGCGACGGAAGAGGAAGCCGTCACAGCCGCACGAAGCATCGCCGGGTCAAGTCTGGTGAAGACCGCCATCCACGGCGAAGATGCGAACTGGGGCCGGGTCCTCGCCGCGATCGGCTACTCAGGGATCGAGTTCGATCCCGCCCGGGTGGAGATCTGTTTCGGGCACGTTCCGGTCCTGCGGGCGGGCTACGTGATCGACTTCTCCGAGGAGGAGGCGAAGAAAGTCCTCTCCCGGAAGGATATACGGATCAGCGTCCATCTCCATCGGGGCGGGCACAACGCCTCGTTCTGGACGTGCGATCTTTCGAAGCAGTATGTTGACATCAATGCGAACTACAGGACGTAATCCATGATCGCATCCCTCTCCGCGAAAACGGAAGTACTCATCGAAGCGCTCCCCTACATCTCCCGCTATGAAGGGAAGACGTTCGTGGTGAAGTACGGCGGTGCGGCGCAGACCGACGATGAACTGAAGGAAACATTTGCGCAGGATGTGACGCTCCTGACAAAGATCGGCATCCGCGTGGTCATCGTTCATGGCGGCGGCAAGGAAGTGACGGAGGTGGCCGGAAAGCTGGGTCTCGAGTCCCGCTTCATCGACGGCCAGCGCTACACCGATGCAGCAATGATGGATGTCGTGCAGATGGTCCTCGCGGGAAAGACCAACAAGGACATCGTCGGCAGAATCAACCGTCATGACGGAAACGCCGTCGGCCTCAGCGGGGTGGATGCGAATCTTTTGCGCGTGCGGAAATACGAAGAGGGAGGCGTGGACCTGGGATTCGTCGGGGAGATCTGCGGAGTGAACGTCCACCATCTCACCATGCTCTTGAAGAACGGCATCATGCCGGTGATCGCTCCCGTTGGGGTCAGCGGGGAGGGGGAAGCATACAATGTGAATGCGGATGTGGCGGCCTCCGCCGTTGCCGCAGCACTCGAAGCGGAGAAGCTCGTCTTCCTCAGCGATGTGGAGGGCGTCATGGCCGGCGGCGCGCTGGTCCCCAGCATGGATCAGGATAAAGCGGACCGGATGATGGCGACCCGGATCATCAGCAATGGCATGGTCCCCAAGATCCGGTCCGCGTTCACCGCCTTGAACGCCGGGGTGAACAAGGTTCACCTTATCGACGGCAGGATCAAACATTCGCTCCTGCTGGAGATCTTCACCGATATGGGCATCGGCACGGAGCTCGTCCACCGGAGCGAACATGCTCCCGTTCACGCATAACACCGGATCGGAAAAGGACGGATGTCATCTTTTGCCGCGGTCTCGACAATGACAAAGCACGAACGTTTGTTCGCAATCAAGGAAATCATCGCCGCCCGCGAGATCGCTAACCAGGATGATCTCCGGCGAGAGCTGCGCAAACGGCGATGCAGTGTCACGCAGGCCACGCTCTCGCGCGATATGCAGGAACTCGGCGTGATATGGATACCCTCCGCCCAGGGCGGGCGGTACATGCTGCAACCATCGGGGGAAATCCGGACCCTCCGCCCGCTGGTCACGGCCGAGGTGCTCTCCATTGATGCGAACGATTCGATGATTGTTGTTCACACGCTTCCGGGAAGCGCAAATGCCGTCGGAGAATTCATTGATGTCCAGAAGAACCCGGATGTCATCGGGACGGTTGCGGGAGACAATACACTCCTGGTGATTCCCCGCTCGCGCCGAAAGACTCCGCAGGTTGTGCAATTTCTTAAAAATAACTTATCGAGGAATAGGGAATGAAAAAGGATACCGTGGTTCTGGCCTACTCCGGCGGACTTGATACGTCGGTGATGGTGAAGTGGTTGATGGAGCACAAGGGCGTCGACGTCATCACGGCGACGGGGGACCTTGGGCAGAAAAAAGAGCTCCAGGGGGTCCAGACAAAGGCCTACGCGACGGGGGCGGTCAAGGTCTATATCAAGGACTTGAAAGACGAGTTCATGAAGGACTACGTTTTTCCCTCCCTCAAAGCGGGCGCGCTCTATGAACAAACGTATCCCATGGCGACCTCCCTTGGCCGCCCGCTCCTTGCGAAAATGCTCGTCGATATCGCACGGAAGGAAGGGGCAACGTACGTCGCCCACGGCTGTACGGGGAAGGGGAACGACCAGGTGCGCTTCGAAGTCTCTGTTGCCGCCCTTGCTCCCGAACTGAAAGTCCTTGCTCCGCTCCGCGAGTGGGAGTTCAAGTCCCGCGAGGAAGAGATCGCGTATGCGCGGAAAAACAACATTACCGTCGCTGCGACGGTGGCGAACCCGTATTCGATCGATGAGAACCTCTGGGGAACAGCCATCGAGTGCGGTGTGATCGAGGACCCGATGATCGAACCGCCGGCTGACGCCTACCAGCGGACCGTGGCACCCGAACTCGCTCCGGACAAGCCGGAGTATGTGGAGATTGAATTTGCAAATGGCGTACCGGTCGGGATCGGAGGAACGCGCCTCGACCCGGTGAGCCTGGTGTTCACTCTGAACGACATCGCCGGGGCGCATGGTGTGGGGAGAATCGACCTCATGGAAAACCGGCTCGTCGGCATCAAATCGCGCGAAATCTATGAAGCGCCCGCCGCCACAGTGCTCCACTTTGCTCACCTGGAACTCGAGCGGCTCACGCTGGACCGGTCCGTGTTCCACATGAAAAACCAGATCGCAGCGCAGTATGCCGACCTCGTGTACGACGGGCTCTGGTTCTCGCCGCTGAAGAGCGCGTTTGATGCTTTCGTCGATGAGACGCAGAAAACAGTGACCGGAACGGTCATTGTGAAGCTCTTCAAAGGAGGGATCGCGATCGCCGGCCGAAAGTCGGTCTTCTCCCTCTATAACACGAACCTTGCCACGTATACGAGCGAGGATACATTCGACCACAAGGCCTCGGAAGGATTCATCAAGATCTTCGGCCTGCCGGTGAAGACGTACCACCACGTCCAGCAGACCGTTGCCGCTGAGGCTCGGGAGGAGAAGGAGCAGCAGAGTGTTCTCCAGGGCGTGCCGGTTCCATGAAGGAATGGAAAGGGCGCTTCCGCGATCCCTTGGACGCGGAGGCGCTCGAATTTTCGTCTTCACTCCCCGTGGACAGGCGCCTCGTCCGTGAGGATATCGCCGGGAGTCTCGCCCATGTTGCGATGCTTGCGGCGCGGAAAATCATTCCCGGGAACGATGCCAAGAAGATTGCGCACGGTCTGAAGGAAATTCTGCGGGAGATCGACGCGGGAAATGACGCGTGGCTCACCGCGCACTCAGGCAGCGGGAGATTCGTCGCGGATGACGTCCACATGGCGGTCGAACAACGGCTGACCGAGAAGATCGGGAACGCCGGGGCCCGGCTCCACACCGCGAGGAGCAGAAACGACCAGGTGGCCCTTGATGTCCGGCTGTTCCTGCGGCACGCCATCGATATATCGGTGGTTTCTCTTCGCCGGGTGCAAGGGTCGCTTCTGCGGAAGGCCGTCCAGTACAAGTCGGTCGTGATGCCGGGGTATACCCACCTCCAGAGAGCACAGCCCGTCCTCCTCCCCCATCATCTCCTTGCGTACGTCGAGATGTTCGAACGTGACCGGACGCGGCTTCTGGACTGCCGCAAGCGGGCGAACAAGTCACCCCTGGGAGCCGCCGCCCTCGCCGGAACGTCCTTTCCCATCGATCGACGCCGCGTCGCGCGCCAGCTGCACTTTGATGGCGTTGTGGAGAATAGCATCGATGCTGTGAGCGACAGGGATGCGGTGCTGGAGTTCGTCAGCGCTGCGGCCGTGACGATGATGCACGCGAGCCGGCTTGCCGAAGAGCTTGTCCTCTGGACATCACACGAATGGCGCTTTGCGGCCATCGGTGACGCATTCGCGACCGGCAGCAGCATCATGCCGCAAAAGAAGAACCCCGACATGGCCGAATTGATACGCGGAAAGACCGGCCGTGTGTACGGCGACCTCGTCACGCTGTTGACGATAATGAAGGGACTCCCGCTTGCCTATAACCGGGACATGCAGGAGGACAAGGAACCCCTTTTTGATGCGGCGGATACGGTGGTAGCCAGTATTGATATCCTCGCGGGAATGCTTGCCACCGTCACGTTCGATGCGCGGCGGTTTGAAAAGGAACTTGACGAAGACTTCGCTCTTGCAACCGAATTGGCTGACTATCTCGCGCGCAGGGGGGTCCCCTTCCGGAAGGCGCATGGCATCGTGGGGGCGCTTGTTGTGCAATGCCAGACCCAGGGATATTCGCTGGGGGAACTGCCGCTGGAGGAATACAAACGACTGTCGAAAAAGTTCGGGACGGATGTCAAGGAGGTTTTGAGCGCCCGGCGTTCCCTCGCGCTGAAGCGATCGGAAGGATCAACGGCGCCTGCGGAGGTGGAAAAGGCGCTGCGGAGGTGGAGGAGGATGCTGGGGAAGAAGTGAGGGGCGTTGGACAGGCCCTGAGGAGAAAACGCCGCCGGCTGCGCTCGATGTGCATTATGTGCACTTCACGCGGCCGGCGGCGTCGTATCGGAGACGGGCTTGGTCATCGTTCGCGGGCCAGGTCGTGGATCTTGCCGAGAATCTGCCTGACCTCCGCCGAGTCGAGCTTGTCGTTCTTGTAACTTGTGTAAAAAAGTGCCGCGAGGTCCTTCACGTCGGAAGACTTCACCGTGCCTGCCCGCAAACGCTCATGGAGCTTTGCGAAGTCGGTCCTGACGCTGTCCGCGCGATGCGGGTCGGCGACATGCTGCATCACCTGCATCTCCACATAGTTGAGCGTCCTGTCCGCGGCAAAGTTCGTGATCTTGCCCCTGTTGATATACAGGAGGATTGCGGCGACCAGCACGACGATCCCGATAATGCCGGCGACGAGCAGGATAATTTTTTTCATCGGGTGACGACTCCGTAAGTCATAGCTTCAAGCCGGGCAATGCACTCTTCCACGGGCGGATGCGTGATGATGGACGATGTGATCCCTCCCTGACGGAGGGGTTTGACGATGAACATGCGGCCCTCTCCCTGAACCGGCGGAATGACGCATGTCCATCTTGGCCGGATGGAATATACGAAAGAAAGCGGATTCATTCCATGCCCGACGTTTTCGGTTTCCTTCGGTATGGAGAGGGCCCGGGGTTGCGCAAGTCTTACGCGCCCGGCGAGTCGGGGCTTTCCGCGACGCTTGAGGGATCATCCAGCGCCCACCGGGCCGCATGCCTGTTGCTTCTCGGCCCATGGGAGAGTATCTTGTTTTGTTATTTTCTCATGACCTTATACGCCGAATTCGACTTTCATGAAACAGCTCGTCATCGGGATTGCGGGAGGGACAGGATCGGGGAAGACAACAGTGACGAACAAGGTTCTTGAAAAACTTGACCGCGATCGCGTGGCGGTGATCCAGCACGATTCGTATTATCGCGATATCGGTTCTTACGGCGGCACACCGCCGGACAGCATTAATTTCGATCACCCGGACTCCCTCGACACTGATCTCCTCATAAGGCATATTCAAGCCCTTCGCTCCGGGCGCGCGGTGGAGCAGCCGACCTACAATTTTACGAATCACCGGCGTCTCGACGCGACGCAAAGAATCGACCCCCGTGAGATCATCATCATCGACGGAATCCTGATCTTCGTCGACAAGCGCCTCCGCGAACTGATGGATATCCGCATTTTTGTGGATGCGGATGCGGATGAGCGCCTCCTTCGGCGTATTCGCCGTGACATGCTCGAGCGCGGACGTTCGCTCGAATCGGTCATGCAGCAGTACATGCGGACCGTGAAGCCGATGCACCTTGAATTCGTGGAACCAAGCAAGCACTGGGCGGATATTATCATCCCGCGCGGCGCGGAGAACACCGTGGCAATCGACATGGTTGTCGCCAAAATCCGGCTGCTGCTTGGTGAAGGAGCGATGGTATGAATGCGATCGAATGGACCGTGCAGCTCCGCTTTGCTGTGGCGCTTGCACTCGGTTTCCTCGTCGGCCTTGAACGGGAAAGCGCAAAGATCGAGCGCCAGCATTTTATGCTCGGCGGCGTGCGGACGTATCCCCTCATCTCCATGCTGGGCTTCGGCTGCGCCTGGCTCCACCAGACCGGCGTCAGCTTCGCGCTCCCGATCGGCCTCCTGGGCATGATCGTGCTGACAGGCGTCGTCTATTCGGCAAAGGCGCGTGCCGATCACTTCGGGGCGACCAGCGAGGTATCGGCGCTCCTGACGTATGTTTCGGGCGCGCTCGCCCTCCTGGTCGACGTTTGGGCTGCCATGGCCCTGAGCGTATGCAACACGATCCTCCTTTCGGAAAAAGCACGTCTCGAAGCATACGTCGAAAAGCTGAACAAGGCGGAGTTCCTTGCCGTCGTCAAATTCCTCCTCGTGACAATCATTATCCTGCCGGTTCTTCCCAACCAGGAGTACACGCGATTCAACCTGAATCCCACGCGCATCTGGGAGGTCGTCATCCTTGTCTCGACGATCGGGTTCGTCGGCTATTTCCTGTCGCACCGCTTCGGGGACAAGGTGGGATTGTGGCTCTCAGGATTGCTCGGAGGAATCGTCTCGAGCACCGCCCTGACGATTGCAGCCGGACGTCTCGCACGCAAGTCGCCGTCGCGCGGGCCCCGCGCATTGCAATCGGCGATCCTGGCGTCAAGCGTCATGTACGTGCGCATTCTCGTCATTGTTGCCGTGGTGAACCCGCTCTATGGTATGATGGCGTGGTGGAAGATGCTTCTTCTCGCCGGAATCGGACTCCTCCTGTCGGTGGTTCCCGCGGGTACCGGGGATGAGGTGGGGACGAACGAAATGGAAAGCATGCAGAACCCGTTTGAAATCACTCCTGCTCTTGTGTTCGCAGCCCTTTTTGTCGTTCTGCTCGTCGTCACTTCGGCGGTCAAATCGGTTTTGGGCGTGACGGGGATCCTTGCCCTCGCGGGGATCGTCGGCGTTGCGGATGTCGATCCGTTTGTCCTGTCGGTCGTACAGAATAGCTCAGGAATGATGAATGCCGGCGGGATGGCAGTCATCATCGCTTTGATGAGCAACACCGCCGCCAAAGGGGTTTATTTTTGGTTTCTTGTTCCCGGGGAGCGGCGCCATACTGCATGGCGCTATGCACTCTGGACTCTCCTCCATATTCCTTTCATCCTGATGCCATGAAAGACTCACAGTTCATCTTTCCGCCGGGGACAAAGATCCGGCTTTCCGCCTGTGATCCGGGAGCGACCGGAAAATTGAAAGACAAGGAAGAGGCCGCCGGCCGGCTGGAAAGCGGCGTGAGGGAATTGGCGGAGCTGCAGGATGTGCTCTATGCGCAGGGGACATACGCCCTGCTCATCATGTTCCAGGCGATGGACGCTGCAGGGAAGGATGGAGCGATCAAGCATGTCATGTCCGGCGTCAACCCGCAAGGATGCCATGTGGTGAGCTTCAAGTCGCCGTCAACGGAGGAGCTCGGCCACGACTATCTCTGGCGGTGCGCGAAGGAACTCCCTTCGCGCGGGGGCATCGGCATTTTCAACCGGTCGTACTACGAAGAGGTTCTCGTCACCCGCGTGCATCCGGAACTCCTCCGGCGGCAGAATATCCCCAAGCATCTCCTGGACAAGGACATTTGGAAGCGGCGTTATGAGCAGATCAACAACTTTGAGAAGTATCTCACCGGGAACGGCTTCGTCATCCTGAAATTCTTCCTCCATCTCTCCAGGAAGGAACAAAAGAAGCGGTTCCTGGAACGGATCGAGAAGCCGGAGAAGAACTGGAAATTCTCAACGGCGGATGTGCAGGAGCGGGCGCATTGGTCGGAATACATGAAAGCGTATGAGGATGCCTTCGATCATACAAACACGAGCTGGGCTCCCTGGCACATTATCCCTGCAGACAAGAAGTGGTTCACACGGCTCGCTGTCGCCGACACGATCGTCTCGAAGCTCCGCTCGCTTCATCTCCAGTATCCGACGGTTCCGGCCGATCACAAGGATCTCCTCCTGAAGGCGCGCGGCCTTCTGGAAAAGGAGACGTGACGGATCATCTCCAACAACCCCGATCATCCGCCGTCTCCTCTTTCCCCGCCCTGCCCGGAGTCAAAGGAGCGCCTTCGCAGTCAAAGCAACAACTCTGCGCATGTCGCTGCTGGAGTTGTAGAAGTGGGGGGAATAGCGGAGTTTTCCCTCGCGGAGGGAGATCCTGATTCCTTCGGCACGAAGGCGGTCGAACACCGATTTCACGGAGACGCGCGGGGCAGGGAGAACGGTCACGATTCCCGCGCGTTCGGAAGGGGAGTCAGGAGTCCAAAGGGTGATGCCCTCGAGCGTGCGAAGACCATCCATGAGCTGTCCGGTGATCGAGAGAATGTGCGACTCAATCCAGGCCGGACCGAATTCCTGAAGAGTGGCAAGAGACGCCCGCATACCCCAGAGACTGGGCCAGTTGAGGCTTCCCCCCTCGTACCTCCGCGCGGATTTTGCGAGAGGCTGATTGGCGGGAAAGAACTTGAACGGTTCGGCAACGGAAAGCCACCCGAGCGTCGCTTGCTTGATGCGGGACTGAATTTCTTCCGTCACGTAGATAAACCCCGAGCCGTGCGGGCTCAAAAGCCACTTCTGTCCGCCGGCCGCGAGAAAGTCGATCTTCATTCCCTGCACGTCAATCCGGATCGCCCCAACGGCCTGAATGCCGTCCACGGCGAAGATGATTCCCTTCCGGCGGCACATATCCCCGATGGCAGCAAGATCCGCCCGGTATCCGGAGAGGAATTGCACGGCGCTGAGCGCGACGACGCGTGTATGCGCGGTGATCCCATGCTCGATCAGCTCTGCCGTGACCCGTCCATCGGGACTCTCAAGGAAGTCAACTGTCACTCCCCGGGCCGTGAGATTCAGATACGGGTAGATGTTGGCCGGAAATTCCATTGATCCCACGAGGACGCTGTCTCCCGTCTTCCACGTGAGTCCTCCCGCAAGGACGTTGATTCCATCCGAGGTGCTCCCCTGAAAGGCGATCCGTTCCGGAGATTCAGCGTTGATGAGAGTTGCAAGAAGCGAGCGACATTCCGCCGCCACGGGAATGTCGAGCGCAAATGTGTCGAGCACCCCTTCCGACCTGTGGCGGAGGTAGTCGTTCATGGCCCCCAGGACGCGGGTGGAGAGGGGACCCGTGGATGCATGGTCGAGATAGAGCCGGGGCTGCTGCGTGCAGGGGAACAAGGACCTCGCACGCTCCAGCGTGGTTTCATCAGTCATGATGCACAGCGTGAACGGTGGTTGAAGCACGGAACGTGACGGCCTCAAGGTAGGGAAAAAACCACATCCCGGCAACCTGCGTTCCGGCCGATGGGGATTGTCTTGCTTTCCCTTCCGCCCCTCTCTATATTGGCGCTGAATCTTTTGCTTCGAATTCTCCGCCGTCCAAGGGTGAACTCATCATTCAGAGGAAATTGCGCGTTGCCTTCCCGGATGTCGAAGCACGGCCTTGCCCGCCCGACACATTCGTCGCACCGCTATGGCTGGATTCCCGATCTCCCCGATCTGGGCCGCCTTCGCGACAGGAGCCTTTCGGACGAATTCCGGAAGATCAGAAGAGGGGAGAATCTCTGAGGGAAGAGTGTAACCGGCGAGCACGATTATCGTATGAGAATATAACACATTTGCAGGAATGACCATGAAAACATCCCGCGTATTCTGGGGAGTGCTCTTCGTTGCGGCGGGGGGCTTACTTCTGTTGCTCAAGCTTGACATTGTCACGTTTGAGGTCGGATCGTACTGGCGGTTCTGGCCGGTCTTGATCGTGCTGTGGGGAATCGCTATCCTGACGGGCGTGCGCGCGCTGAAGATCGCGGCGGCTGTCATTGCGGCGCTCTACATTGCCCTCCTGCTTTATGAGGGGGCTGCATGGTCGGTGGGGGACAGAAACGACTGGCAGACGAGTGAGCAGAAATTCGTCGAGAATGCCGACACAAGCGTCCATCAGGTGTCCTTCCACTTTGCCTCCGGTGCGGGGAAATTCCATATTATGGACACATGCGCCTCCCTGCTCGATGCCGAAGTGTCTTCCAATGTGGGGGAATATGACTTCCATAGCAGCACGAGCGATGGCCGGCGTGACATTCATATGGACATGTCGTCCCGTCACGGGGGCTGGGGATTGCGGGCCGGAAAGAACCGGGTGGATGTGAGTCTTAATCCTTCGCCGGTGTGGGATCTTGCCTTCGATATCGGTGCCGCACAGCTCGACCTGGATCTCAGCCGGTTTCTTATCGACAATCTCGACATCCACAGTGGGGCGGGAGAAGTAAAGGTGACACTGGGAAAGAGGGGAGGGGAGAGTAGAGTCAATGTGAAGGCGGGCGCGTCCTCGATTGTCATCCGCGTCCCGGAATCTGCCGGCTGTGAGGCGGACGTGCAATCAGCCCTTTCCTCCAAACGCCTTGAAGGGATGAAGAAGGATGAACAGAGCGGAAAATATCGGAGTGAAAACTTCGCTTCTGCGGCGCGAAAGATCCACATCACGATTCAGGCAGGAGTCTCCAGCGTGAGCGTGCAAAGATACTAGTCTTGAGGTCTGCTCGGGGGGGGGGTCGCAAACGGGGGAGCCCGTAACCCCTTCTACCGTATTTCTTCGAATTCTCCCGTCCTTCGGTTCTTTCTTGCATTTTTCCACGGGAAGTACTTCCCGTTCATTGCGATGTAAACGCCCGGCGGGAGCGTCTGAACGAAGGAGAGCGCGCTCCCGAGATTGAAGAGCCCGTCGGAACTTCCGAACTTGTAGGGAATCATCGCGCCGGTGAGAACGATGGTCTTTCCCGTCACTTTCTCGCCCAGCGCCCGGGCCGTCACTTCCATCGTATCCGTTCCGTGGGTGATAACAATGCGGTCTTCAGCGGTCTTGGCGCACTCTTCGACGATCACGTCCCGGTCGGCGTCCGTCATTTCGAGGCTGTCGATCATCATCAGGGTTTGCGTGGCAAGATCAAGCTTGCAACGGCCGAGGGAGAGCATCTCCCGCAGATGGGTCTCCTTGAAGAAGAGTTTTCCGTCGATCTCGTTGTATTCTTTGTCGAAGGTCCCCCCCGTGATGAAGATGCGGATCGCCATGCGTGAAATCCTGTTGTGAAATGTGGAGGAGTGCTCGCGGGATGCACGCTTGACGTGGTGCGCTCTCGTGCAGGGGAAATATACGGAAGAGAGGGGTGAAAGGCACGCCTTCATCCGCCTCCCGGAGTCGACATGGAGGGCTGTGCCCGGGGGGCTATCGGTCCTGGTTGATTCCTGGAGACGTGAGCACGCGTGAGAGAAAACACATCCCCCCTGTGAAGCAGGGGGGATGTTCGGCGGGGATGCAGACCGGGATTCGTTACACTTTGGTTACGTTGGCGGCCTGTAGACCCTTGGGCCCGTTTTCCACCTCAAACTCGACGGTATCACCCTCGTTCAGCGTCTTGTATCCTTCGCCATTGATCGCTTTGAAGTGGACGAACACATCTTCACCACCTGGACGGGAGATAAAACCATACCCTTTGGCACTGTTAAACCACTTGACTGTTCCGCGTTCCATGGAACAAATCCTTTCGTTATATGCGTTAATGAGAAGTACAACGTGAGAACTGGGGGGACAAGGCACCTTTAAAAAAAATCGCACGCAATGGGAACAAGTCTCACCATTGACTGCGATTCGAACTGCTGGCGACACTCACCGCTACAGGCAAAAGCGGCACAATAACATTAGCTTATGGCGAAAGAACGGTGAACTTTTTACTTATGTTTCAAACCTACCAAGCCCGTGTTGAAATTGCAAGTGTTTTTCTGGGAAATTTCGCAACTTTTCGCCTTAACAAATGTCAGGCCCTGAACAACATTTGATCAAGATCACTTGACTCCTCTCCGGCGTGTGATGCAAGCAACGTGTTGGATTGGAACTTCCGTGCAGCCAGAAGTACAACAAAAACAAGGAGATACGATGATCAAACTCACAACAGCAATGATCGTTCTTGTCATGCTTTCTTCCTGTCAGGTTTTTGCACAAGACCCGACGCCACAAGCATCGCCTGCGCCTGCTCAAACGCCCAGGAAGGCAACAATCACGCAACGGCAAATCCGACAGCAGGCAAGGATCAGGCAGGGAGTCAGGAGTGGGGCCCTGACGCCGGCGGAGACAAGGCGCTTGGAAGCGGAGCAGAGGAAGATCGCGAGAGAGAAAAGGGCCGCGAAGGCCGATGGAGTGATAACACCCGCCGAGAGGGCAAAGATCAGACACGATCAGAACAAAGCCAGCCGCGACATCTACCGGAAAAAGCATAACGTCCGGACGCAGTAATATCCATCCCAATGTCTCCTGCAACCGGGTGTGAACATCACTGTGGGTGAGTTCCACGGCACGCCCGGATTTGCACTATCGCTCATCCGCTTCCCCGTGCGTTCTCGTCGGCGACCGAAGGGGTTACTGTGCCCCTGCGATTTGCTGATCGACCCGCTCCTTGAATCCCTTCCTCATCCATTTCCGCGCAAGGAAGAGTCCCACAGGAGTCATGATCGATATGCATCCGTACACAAACCACATCGTGCCGGTATGCATCTGCTCCGGTGGAACGCCGGCAGGACAGTAGTGCATCAGGAACCACCCGCTGTAAATGCTCGTGATGACCTTTGTCAGGAACCATGGGAACTGGCCCAGTCCCATGTAGATTCCCGTCATGTCCTTCGGGGCGATTTCGGCCACCCACTGGAGGAACCGGGGTGACCACATCGCCTCGCCAATCGTTGTCAGGATGAGGTATGCGAAGAGCGTCACGATGTTCGGGCCAAAAGCGAGGATGAACGGCGGCAAACCCATGATGAGTGTTCCGATGATCATCATGGTGTAGGTGTTCCGGCGGGCGGTCAGCCCCGTCACGATGGGCGTGAGGACGAACACGAGAAGCGCGCTGACGTTCACGAACATCTCAAAGTTGTCGCTCACGAGGCCGGTGAATGCCCTGCTGCAATACTGCGGAAGTGTCAGCCAATTGTGCGCAAAGAGGGTCTGCACGGGGACAAGGATGAAGATGAAGTACATGAATCGTGAGTCCTTGATCGGAAAGTGCTTTATGTAGTAGGCGATCTGTTCCTTCAAGGGTCTCCGCTCCTCCTCTTTTTCTTTTTCCCCTTCTGCGGCGGAGGTCTCCGCCTGAGCGATCGCCTTGCGGGTCAGGAAGAGGGCGATCACCAGGATCCCTGCGACAGTCAACGCGACGTACACCCAGAAGACACCCGTGATGCCGAATGTCCTCCGGATCGGAGGAGAGATCAGGCCGGGGATGAACGCGCCGAGATTCATCAACGCATAAAGCATCGCGTAGCCCATGGCGGCTGTCTTTGCCGTCGTGAACTTTCTTACCGCGGCATAGCATCCCGGCTGGTAGATGCCGTATCCAAGGATAACTCCGAACAATCCTCCCATGGCGACGAGGTGCGAAGAGGACCAGAGCCCCGTTGTTCCCATCTGCGGGCTCAATGTCAGCGTCACCCGGCCGAGAAGCATAAGGACGAGCGAGAGCAGGAGTGCCTTGCGGGCGCCGATGAAGTCGACCGTTGCGCCCAGGAGCAGCATGCCGAGAGTGATTCCTGCAGTCAGGAATCCCACCATCTGATCGGCGCGGATATCGTCCAGACCGATGCTTTGGTTGAAGAAAATCGCGAGCAGACCGACCACACCGAAATACGTCAGGCCTTCCAGGAGATACGAGAGATTGATGCCCCACAGCGCCTGCGAGGCGTGAACAAGATCGATGAACGGCTGGCAGATCTCCAGGACTGTTTTCCGAAAGACGGAGGGCTGCGTGTCGCTGTGTTCCGCAGGATTCTCTTGCATGGCTGACCTGATAGTGGTGGCACGAATTCCCCATGATAGTGAAACAATTGAATGATTGAAAGACCGGCGACCGGCCTCGGACTTTCCGTGACGATGCCATTCCCTTGAATTGCGACACGGTCCTTGTTACATTAGAGAGTATCCACCACCAGAGGTTCCGCGTGGGATTGTCTCTGCTGGACGGCGCGATCATTTTCGTGTATCTCGCCGGTGTGACCGTGGCCGGCACCCTGATCGCCGGCAGGCAGAAGACTTCCCGCGAGTTCTTCCTGGGGGGGCGACAATTGGCATGGTGGGCCGTCGGCCTTTCCCTTGTGGCGGGAGAGACCAGCACACTGACTTTTATCAGCATTCCTGGACTTGCCTATACGTCGGACATGCGTTTTCTGCAGCTTGCCTTCGGATATGTCATCGGCCGGCTGCTGGTGAGTGTTCTCTTCATCCCTTCCTACTATAGAGGCGATCTGGAAACGGCATACGATTTCCTGGGAAAGCGCTTCGGTCTCTCGCTCCGCAGGTTTACGTCGATGGTGTTTCTCCTTACCCGCGTACTCGCCTCAGGGGTCCGCCTGTTTGCCACTGCCATCCCTGTGCATCTGATCAGCGGGTTTAGCTATGCAACGTGCATCATCCTCATTGGGGGGGCGACCATCATCTACACGTCGCTCGGGGGATTGAAAGCCGTCGTGGCGATGGATGTTGTGCAACTCGTTGTCTACCTCGGTGGGGCCGTTGTGTCGATGGCCCTGATTCTCCACAGCCTTCCGCACGGCTGGCAGGATGTCACCGCAATTGCCGTTCACGATGGTGTGAATAAGTTTGCCGTGCTGCACAGCTCTTCGGGCCGTGGTGTTATGGAATTCCTCGCGACGCCGTATACGCTTGCGGGAGGGCTTGTGGGGGGGACCTTTCTCTCCATGGCCTCACATGGCACAGACCAGCTCCTCGTCCAGAGGCTCCTGGGCTGCCGCACGGCCCGGGACAGCCAAAAAGCATTGATGCTGGACGCATTCTGTATCGTTCTCCAATTTGCTTTTTTCCTTCTCCTCGGCGTGTGTCTCTTCGCGTTCTATCACGGCGCATCCCTGCAATCTCTTGGTCTCGCTTCTTCCGACGAGATATTCCCCCGCTTTATCGTCGGCCAGCTTCCTCACGGTCTGCTCGGCCTCCTGATTGCCGCAGTGCTTGCATCCGCCATGGGGACGCTCTCCTCGTCAATCAGCTCTCTTGCATCCTCAACATATCTTGATATCTTCCGCATGCCCGCGGTGCCGGCTGAAGGCAATGAGCGCCGATCCATGCGCACATCGCGGGTGATGACGGTCTTCTGGGGAGCAGCCCTGATCGGAGGAGCAATGTTGTTCACCGATACGAGGAATCCTGTTGTCGAGCTCGGTCTTACGATTGCCTCGTTTACGTATGGGGGCATGTTGGGGACGTTCCTGCTCGGCCTGTTTTTCGTAAGGACAAGAGAGAGCGATGCGTACGTCGGGTTTCTGACAGGCTGCGCTGTCATGACCTGCGTCGTCCTTGCGTCGCCCATCGACTACACGTGGCACACGGTGATAGGGTGTGCTGCGACCATTGCTGCCGGCTGCCTCTCTCTGGGGATTCGTTCGTTGCGGAGGTCACGGCAAGCGCCGTCGGACCGGTCCTGATGGCGGAAAGAACTGCAAGGGACATGGGTCCCATGAGGAGAGCTCGAATGTCCGGATGGAGGGCTTTTGCAGGTATGCTGCTCCTGGCACCCTTGCTTCTCGGAGGGAGCGCGAGGTCACAGAGTGGTGATCTATCGCTTGTCGCCGCGGGGGGGAAGAATCCCGAAATTGCCGGGACGCTTTCCGTGCTCCTTCCCGGCCTCGGTCACATCTATGCAGGGGAACCGGTCAAAGGGGCTGTTCTCACAGGCCTCTTCGGTGCCGCCATCGGCGCTGCCGTTGCCGTTGATATCGGGGACACCCCGGGTTCGATCAAACCGGCCGGCTGGCTGTCAGTCATCGCAATCGGCGGGGTGTATGCCTACGCGCTCATCGATGCCCCTTTTGCCGCGCAAAGGGAAAACGAACGCAGTTACGGGGATCACCCCCTGAGCGTTGCCATCGGTCCTGGCGTTGCTCTCCGCGGCGGCAGTGAGGTCTTCTCCGGCATCTCCGCCGCTGTGCGGTTCAGCTTATGAAGAAAAAGGCGGAGAACAACGGGATCGTGAGCCGCGGATTTGTCTTCGGTGCCGATGGGGGTGGGACAAAGACGATCGGCCTGCTGGCGAACATGGACGGGCTGGTTCTTTCGCGCATCCAGGTCGGGGGCTCAAACCAGAACGTCGTCGGACCCCGTGAAGCCGCGGCAAGACTGGCCGATGTGATACTGCAGTGCAGCAGACAGGCGGGTGTGGATCCCGGAATGATCAGGGCCGCGGTGCTCGGTCTCGCGGGTGCGGGGGGAACACAGGAGAGGAAGAACCTCGTTGTCGCAATTCAGTCTCTCCTTGCCGCCGAGGATGTCCTTCCCCTCCCGATCGTTGTGCAATCGGATTCTTACATCGCCCTGGAGGGGGCGTTTGGCGGAGGCCCGGGTGTCGCCGTCGTTGCCGGCACCGGCTCGACAGTCATCGGAAAGAACCCGGAGGGGACGCTCTTGCAAAGAGGCGGCTGGGGGAGGGTGCTGGGCGATGAGGGGAGCGGGTATGCTATCGGTCTCCAAGCCCTGCGGCTTCTGACGCAGGAACTGGACGGCCTTGGTGAAGCCAGCCGACTCCGCGATGCCCTTGGCGCGACGTTCGGCCTTACGACCAGGGAACGGCTCATCGAAGCGGTCTACAGGGAAGAACTCGACATTCCATCAATCGCTCCTCTCGTTCTGAAATCCGCGGCCGAGGCAGATGCGGGTGCACTGACGATTCTCACGAAAGCTTCACGTGAACTTGCCCGGCAGGTTGTTGCGACGATCCGGCTTCTTGGATTTCGCGGCACGACAGGCGTCGCGTTTATCGGGGGATTGATCGACCAGGAGACGATCTACGCGCGTATGCTTCGCCAGGCGATCGTTTCCCAATGGCCGCACGCGGTGATTCAGCCGCCGCTCCACAGTCCGGCACACGGTGCCGTCTCCATGGCGCTGTCCCAAGCCAGGGAGCGCGAGAAAGAATTGAGGAGTCAATGATCGACCCGTCCGAAGATGTCCGGTCCGCTGTTTGCCTGCACGGAAGGCTCGCACCCCGGCGCCGGCAGATTGGCATCGCCGCGCTTTATCGGTCCCGTTTCTCCTTTCTGTGTGCGCTTTTCTCCTTCTGCGCCATCGGGGTTCTCTCCTGCCGCACTGTTCCCGCCCCACTGATCCGTCCTGCTCTTCCTCCCGTGTCCGATTCCACCCGCGTGGTTTTCTCCCAGACCCGATGGAACACGGCCGCGGCGATCGATTCCCTTGTGTCGTCAATGCCGCTCGAGGAGAAGATCTCGCAAATGCTGATCGTGCGGGCGTACGGACAGTACTTCAGCACGGACAGCGATCCCTCTGAACGCCTGGTCCGCCTTGTGTCGCAGCGGAGAGTGGGTGGATTGATGATGGCGCAGGGGGATGTGATGGAAGAGGCGGTGCTGCTCAATCGACTGCAGCGCATTGCCCGCATCCCGCTCCTCGTTGCGGCTGATTTTGAACACGGATTGGGTGGAAGGGTGCGGCGGGGGACTTTCTTCCCGGACGCGATGACAGTGGGTGCAACGCGGCGACCTGATCTGGCATACCGGATGGGGAAAACAACCGCTGAGGAAGCGCGTGCCATTGGGATCCATCAAATTTACGCCCCCGTGGCGGATATCAACACGAATCCCCTCAACCCCGTGATCAATACGAGGGCCTTTAGCGACGACCCGGAACTGGTGCGTGACATGGTGACAGCGTTCTTACGCGGGGTAGGGGACGGTGGAGGGATTGCCACAGTAAAACATTTTCCCGGGCACGGCGGCACCGGGACCGATTCTCATGTAGGATTGCCTGTGGTGACGGCGAGCCGATCTCGACTCGACTCGGTCGAGCTCTCGAGCTTTGAAGCGGCCATCACTCTGGGCGTGCCTTCCGTGATGGTCGGCCACCTCGCTGTTCCCGCTCTTGATTCGCTTGATCGTCCGGCGTCGCTTTCGCCTCTTGTCATCGGCGACCTTCTGCGGAAAGATCTCGGGTTTGCGGGCCTCGTGGTCACCGATGCCCTTGAAATGCAGGGCGTCCGCCGCAAAGGGGGGACGGGACGGTATTCCTCCGGCGAAGCAGCGGTGCTTGCAGTAAAGGCGGGGGCCGATCTCCTCCTTGTCCTTCCGGATGAAGACGCGGCGGTCAATGCCATCGTCCATGCCGTTGGAGCAGGAGAGATTTCCGAGGATCGGATCAATGCTTCGCTCAAGCGCATCCTCGTGTGCAAGCAGTCGCTTGGACTGGACGGGGAACGGCTAGTGGATATTGACGCGATCGCCGGTCGCGTTGCCACCCGCCTGAACAGGGGACTTGCGCGGGAGATCGCACGGGAAGGGATCACGGTCCTGCGGAATGATGGAAGTGTTCTTCCTCTGCCGATGAACGGGAGGCAACGAATCGCGGTGGTTCTTCTCAGCGATATTGAGGACAACCGGATCGAGGTCGCGAGGCCGGGTTCCGCCGCGACGTCGGAACCTTATGGAGCGTTCTTTCTGCAGGAACTCCGCCGCCGGTCGCTCCGTGCGGAGCCGATACGCCTGTCGCCCGCGAGCTCCAGAGAGGATCTCGATGCGGCTGAGGCCCGGGTGCGCAATTCCGATATCGCGCTCTTCTGCCTCTTTGCGCGGCCCCGCTCGGCCTCCGACCGGATCGCGCTTCCCGACTTCGCCCGCCAGTTTGTCACCGACATCGGCTCGTGCAGGACGCCCCTCATCGCCTGCATTTTCGGCAATCCATACCTTGCAGGTTCAATTCCCGGGGCGGAAGCCGTGATGTGTGCCTACGGTGACAACGAGGCCGTCAGCGAAGCGTCTGTGGAGGCACTCTTCGGCGAGATTCCCGTTTCGGGCAAGCTCCCCGTGACCATCCCGGAGAGCTATGCATTTGGTGCCGGGATCGAGATTCCGCAGAGTCAGCTTCGCCGCGAAGAGGCGGGGCAAGCCGGAATCGATGAGACAAAGCTCGCACACGTGGATGAGCTCGTGCAACAAGCCATCGCCGACTCGGCGTTTCCGGGGGCGCAGGTCGTCATCATCAAAGACGGTATGATTCTCTATGAGAAGTGCTTCGGCAAAGAGACATATGACAAGGGATCACGCGAGATCGAGGCATCCACGCTTTTCGACCTCGCTTCCCTTACGAAAGGGGTTGCCACCACCGCTGCGCTGATGAGATTGTATGACCAGAAGAAGATCGATCTGGACGATCCGGTCGGGAAGTATCTCCCGGCGTTCGGCCAGGGAGAGAAGCAGGCGGTGACCATCCGTCAGTTGTTGCTGCACCGGGGAGGCCTTCCACCTTTCCGATTGCTGTGGAAGGCCTGCCCGGATTCCGCCGCGGCCATGGACACGGTGCTCGCGACGCCCCTGGTGGCGATGCCGGGCGATACCACGATCTACAGCGACCTGGGAATGATGGTGCTTGGCAAAGTCGTGGAGAAGGCAGCCGGCGTTCCGCTCGATGTCTACGTCCGACGGGAATTCTATGTTCCCTTGCACATGGCCAACACGATGTTCCGCCCGGATAGCGCACTGGCGGATCGAACAGCGCCGACGGAGTTCGACCCGGTGTGGCGGAAGAAACTTGTCCAGGGTTCGGTGCATGATGAGAATGCGGCCTATCTGGGAGGCGTGGCTGGACACGCGGGATTGTTCTCCACCGCCTCCGATCTCGCCATTTTCATGCAAATGCTCCTCAATCGGGGGACATACGGGGGGAGGCGATACATCAGCGAAGGAACAATCTATGAATTTCTGGTCCGGAAGGCGCCGGGTCAGGAGCGCTGGCTTGGCTGGGATAGGAAGAGCGGCGCCAATCCGTCCGCCGGTTCCCTCTTCTCGCCGTCTTCCTTCGGCCATACGGGGTTTACGGGAACATCGATCTGGGCAGACCCCTCACGGAATCTTGCGGTGATCTTCCTGACCAATCGCATCTATCCGAATCGTGCGAACATGCGCCTGTTGCGTGTGCGCCCTCTCCTGCACGATGCCGTTGTTCGGGCGGTCGACCCTCCTCAAGAGAAGAAATGACGTGATCCCTGAACCCGTCATGACTGTCGGCATTGTCGTGCGTCCTGTCCTGCAGATGGACTTCGAGGGAGACTACGAACTTCTCGACGGATCGGGAATCCTCTCAGGGCATGCAGAGATATGCCTTTCCGGTGGATCCGTGGTCCTGCAATGCGGCTCGTTCCGTCAGACCGCGGTGGAGGAAATTGCACTTCGTCCTATCGACCCGGACAGGGGATCGTTCATCCTTCACGGTGTCACCATTGGCGCCCGATTCCATTGGGAACAGAGCGAGGACCAGCGGTTCAGCGGGGGTGTGCGGCTGCGGAAAACGGTCGATGGCATCCTCGCGATCAATGTGGTGCCGCTCGAAGAATACCTCGCCAGCGTTATCGCCTCGGAGATGAGTTCCGACGCTCCGGGGGAGTTCCTTCGTGCTCATGCGGTCACTTCGCGAAGTTGGATACTGGCGCAAAGGGAAAAGATGCGCCGGAACCGGCCCGCGCGCCAGCTCCCCTTCACCGACGACGGTGAAACGCGCCTCCGCTGGTACGACAGAGAGGCGCACCATGAGTTCGACGTCTGCGCGGACGATCATTGTCAACGATTTCACGGAATCACACTCGGTCGAACGCCGGCAGTCACCCGGGCCATCGCCGAAACAAGGGGAAAGGTCCTGGTGGCGGGAGAAACCATCTGCGATGCTCGCTACGCGAAGTCGTGTGGAGGGATCTCCGAGCCGTACGAGAATGTCTGGGATCCCGTGCATGTACCCTATCTTGTAAGCAATGTGGACGCCGAGCCGCGTCCTCCGCTGCCGGGCGCGGAGACCGAGGAAGGCGCACGGGCGTGGGTGCGTTCGCTGCCTGACGCCTTCTGCAATACCGCTGATCCGGACATCCTGCGGAAATCGCTGCGCGATGTTGACCGCACCACGGCGGATTTCTACCGTTGGCGCGTGGAGTATGGTCAGGAGGAATTCGCCGCGCTGGTTGCCCGGAAGAGCGGCGTCGATTTCGGACCGATCGCCGATCTCATCCCGCTCGAACGCGGTCCTTCCGGGAGAGTGAAACTCCTCAAGATCGTCGGTCGGAAACGGAGCATGACCATAGGCCGGGAACTTGAAATACGACGAACGCTCTCGCCGTCTCATCTCTACAGTTCGGCGTTCGTCGTGGTCAAACGAAGAAACGGGGACGATGTGCCGGCACACTTCACATTGATTGGCGCAGGATGGGGGCACGGCGTTGGCCTCTGCCAGATAGGAGCGGCGGTGATGGGGGCCCGAGGGTACGCCCATGAGGCGATTCTCCGGCATTATTTCCCTGGAACGCGCGTGGAAAGGATCTACTGACTCTGATGTCTTCGTCTGCGCCGTGTTTTGAGGCTTTGCCATTTCTCATCCCTGGGCGGAACTCCTGCCCCCCGCTCTCTCCGTGCGGGAGAGGAATTCGTCCTGCTCACAGTATTTTGGGCTGACCGATGCGTGCTTCCCGGGAGATCAATCCCTGGTTCTGGGTCCCGACCCTTTATGCCGCCGAAGGGCTTCCGTACGTTCTCGTGATTACCGTTTCTGTCATCATGTACAAACGACTCGGGATCCCCAACGCTCAGATTGCTTTTGCCACGAGCCTGCTTTACCTTCCCTGGGTTATCAAGCCCCTCTGGGGGCCGGCGGTGGATCTGATCAGAGCGAAGCGGGGCGTTGTCGTGACGCTTCAGTTCCTCCTTTGCGCAGCAATCGCCGTTCTCGCTTTTTCTCTCCAGTGGTCCGCCCTCTTTACCGCGACGCTTGTCGCCTTCTGGCTCATCGCATTCGCGTCGGCAACCCATGATATTGCCGCCGACGGTTTGTACATCCTCGGGCTTTCGGTGCACCAACAGGCGGCATACGTCGGTGTGCGAAGCACGTTCTACCGGGTTGCGATGATCGCGGGGCAGGGAGGCCTGGTGATCGTTGCGGGAAAACTCGAAGCCCGGTGGGGCGGGTCGGTCGCGCCTGCATGGTCGGCGACGATGGGGATGGTTGCCGTGCTCTTCCTCTGCCTCGGAATCTACCACACGTTCGTCCTTCCCAATCCCATGCCGGAGAGGGTGAAGGAAAGGGGGAGTGCGGCACGCGAGTTCTTTCACATCCTGATACTGTTCTTTAGGAAAAAGGGAATGCCGGCGACCATCGCTTTCCTCCTGCTCTATCGGTTCGCCGAAGCGCAATTAATCAAGCTCGTCCCTCCCTTCCTTCTTGACCCGCGCGCGGCGGGGGGGCTGGGATTATCGACGGAGGAAGTGGGGATCGTCTATGGCAGCGTCGGGGTTGCCGCTCTCATCCTCGGCGGACTTTTGGGGGGATATGTCGTGTCGCGACACGGCCTCCGCTTGTGGCTTTGGCCCATGGCCTGCGCACTTCATCTTCCGGACGCCGTTTTCGTGTACCTGTCGCGGGCGCAACCCACAAATCTCTCTCTTATCGGGAGCGCCATCGCGGTTGAGCAGTTTGGTTATGGGTTTGGTCTTACAGCGTACGCTCTCGTCATGATCGCTGTGTCCGAAGGTGAGCATGCCACCGCGCATTACGCACTGTGCACCGGCATCATGGCGCTTGGCATGCTGGTTCCGGGGATGTTGAGCGGCTCGCTGCAGGAACTGATGGGATACAACGGTTTCTTTCTCTGGATCCTTGCAGCGGCGATTCCCGGTTTCGCTGTGACTGCCCTGATCAAGGTTGATCCAGGATTTGGTTCAAAGGGAAAAGAAATGGCGGTGTCGTCATGAAACGAATCCCTGCGCGAAAGCGGAAGCTGCGTGCCGGCGGGAAGGTCGCCGCGTCTCCCTTGCGCGCATCTCCGGGGGCGGAGAAGTCCGTGACGGCGATTCTGCCGCACGGGCGGAGAGGATCGCTCCACCGGACGATCGAGAGCCTCCGGCAATCGGACTGTGTGAAGGAGATCGTTCTCCTTTCGCCGCAGGAGATCGATCCGCCGGAGGGATGTTCCGCGCTGCGGGCATCGAACCCCGATGCGATGGAAACCATCCGTGCTATCGCCGCGGCCGTACGCACCCGATACGTGTTGTTCGTGACCGACACGGGTTCGGTGGATTTTGTCCGCGGCGGCTTGGATCGTGTTGCACGCGTGATGGATGGGTCGGGAGCGGGGCTGGCGTACGGCGATTGCCATGACGGAGGCGACGGCATCCCCGTGCCGCATCCCCTGAACGATTACCAGCTTGGGAGCATAAGGGATGATTTCGATTTTGGCCCTGCCGTGATGGTGGAT